>Ga0265297_10001428_pt1 | contig 56211 bp, 49 predicted proteins | sample Munlanlwell13791_FD_192502 | JGI IMG/M metagenome (GOLD analysis project Ga0265297, IMG submission 192502) | Leachate microbial communities from a municipal landfill in Southern Ontario, Canada - Leachate well 137-91 | ecosystem: Engineered > Solid waste > Landfill > Unclassified | place...
GGCAAATCGAGTAACACCTCCCCCGGAGCACAACCGCATTTCGGGTAACACCCTAACCGCTCAAAATGACTTGCTTGCAGGTGTTACTCAAAATGACGGTGTGTGTGAGGCATCGCCTTCATGGGATGGCGAAACAGTGAAGCGGTACAATGGCACCTTCTCCCTGACATCGCCGCCGCTGTCTTCTCCGCCCCCATTGCTACGCCAAGGCGACGAAGATGAGGGATATATGCCGGAACCCGACCTCCCGGAGGGCTTCTGATGAAAGCAAGCTCTGAAATCCTTGAGCTGATCGAGGGCGACTTTCGCCGGGTCGAGTGGGCTGATTTCGTCCAGCTCCCCGTGCGGGAGATATGCCGCAGGCCCTTCGTCCTCAAGGCGCACGGGCTTTATTTCGTGGGAGATGGCTGGGGAACGGATGTTGGCAAAATCGTTGCTCGGAAGCACCCCGGGAAAGTCCGGCACCTGATTGAGTGGCTTGAGATCGTCCTCCCTTATTGGGACTCGGACCTCATGGACAAACCCCTTGCTGGCATCCCGCTGCGAAAGATCGGGGACGGCAACGCCTCGGAGATATTGGCGAGGATTCAGGCGTTGGCGAGTGCGGAGGCCATGGCATGACGGAGCGGCTTCTCACCCTCGATGCTTTCATGGCGCTGGGACGAGTGCCCGCCATCTGTCGGAGTGCGATCGAAAGAGGTTTGAGACAGGGCTGGATTAGTGGTATGAAACTCGGCAAGCGTTGGCTCGTTGATCCTGATGAGGTAATTAACGATCTTAAGAGCAGGGGGCGCAATGGGTATCAATCAAATCAAAGGGCGGGTGAAAAAGTGGCGCGTTCGCTATTACGAGGTGTCATACGAGGGCGGCAGGCTGATCCGTCGCCGCGTCTCAAAGTATTTCGAGAATCGGGACCTGGCAAAGGCGTTTTGGCACGAGAAGTCAAAAGACTCCGAAGCGTTCAAGGCAGGGCTCACGAAAACAATCCCGATCACCCTCAACCGATTCATTGCGGAGATGACTGAGGGGCATTTCGCCCACCGCTCGCCGAAATACCTGGCGGGGGAGTGGGGCAGGCTCGACCTCATGGCGACTTATTGGGAAGGGAAAGAGATGCACAAGATTGAGGCCCCGGAGATTCAGGCATTTCTTTATCGTCTCTCGGATCAGGGGTTGGCCTCAAAGACTGTTAAGAATTACCACGGGCTTTTGTCGCTGATATTCAACCAGGCGAAGCTCAGGCATCACGTTGAATCAAACCCCATGGAATACGTCCCGGCGCCGAAGGTTGTCCCCCGGCGCGAGGTTACGGCACTCTCCGAGATTGATATTGCGAGGCTCGTAAAGGCAGGTGAAAGCCCTGCATGGGAAAAGGCGGTAAAGACCGCACTGATCCTGATTCATACGGGCATGAGGCTGGGAGAGATGTTAAAAGTTAGAGTCGAGCGGGATGTTGATTTTGAGCGCAATTGCCTGAGAGTCCGATCAGTGGAAGGGGCGGAGACTAAAAACAAAAAGCCTCGCGTTATCCCTTTTTCGGATGTTTGCCGGGGCTTCTTTGCGGAGATTCGAGTCGGGCCGATATGGTCCGAGACGGGACGGGTTTTCGATGCTCAATTGCGCAAGCTGGGGGATGTGCTTAAAATCCATCTCCACGCCCACCGATTCAGGCACACCTTCGCATCCCTCAACCTGGCGGCGGGTGTCCCTGAGCCCATGGTGAGCGCATGGTTGGGCCACGGATCGAGCGCAATCACAAAACGCTATACTCACATGAGCGGCTATGACCTTCAATTTGCGCGTCTCGAAGTGGGCAAAAATTTGAGGCCAATTTGCGCCCAGTTTGATGAAAAATCACGCAAAGTGATGACAGGTGATGACAGGTGATGACAGGTGATGGAAGGACGGGAGATGAAGATATGATGCGGGTTAGAACCGAAAATATATGCACTTCAAGGGGATGTGAAAACCCCTGCATAAGTGGTCTTTCTGGGTTCAAATCCCGTCTCCCGCTCAAAAAGAAACGGCCCCGATTCTGGGGCCGTTTCTTTTCCCGTTTCTCTTTCCCCGCCTTTACACCTTTTCAATCTTCTGACATATGGACGCAATCGAGGAAGGGAGATCCGAATATGAACCGGAAAGTCGTGGCGATCATGGGGACCTATCGGAGGGGATGCATCACGGAGCAGACCGTCGACGCGATCCTGGGGGCGATCGGAAAGCGCGGCGGCCAGGGCGAAAAGATCGTGCTGCTCGATGAGAAGATCGAGTTCTGCAGGAACTGCCGGACATGCACCCAGGAGAGTGAGGATAAGAGGCGGGGCAGGTGCGTCATAGAGGACGATATGGATGGGGTCCTCGCGAAGATCGACGCTGCTGCTGCCCTGATCCTCGCGGCGCCCGTCAACTTCAGCAACACGACCGCGATCATGAAGCGCTTCATCGAGCGGCTCATCTGCTATACCTATTGGCCCTGGGGCAAGACGATACCTGTGAACCGCATAAAGCGCAGCGAGAAGAGGGCGATGCTCTTCACCTCGAGCGGCGCGCCGGCGATCATCAACAGGATCATCATGCCGTGCCCGCTCAAGGCCTTGAAGATTGCGGCAAACGTCATGGGGGCGCGGGTGAAGAAGAGCATCTACATGGGGTCGGCCGGCAAGGACCAGGGGGAGAAACTTGGCGCAGGCGACCTGAGTCGAGCCGAGTCCGCAGCCGCCTGGCTCCTCGGTTAACTCGGAGAATTCGCATTGTGATTCCGGCCTAAGCGTGCTAATTTTTTAATGAAAACGCTCACAGGGCCCCCATGAGAATCGCGCTGGTCAATCCAAATACCCTGCATCTCCCCGGGACCGTCCTCTCAGATGACGCGGCCATCGACGCCCTGGTCAAGCCTGGGGCGGTATGGTTCCGCGAGTTCTCGCCCAACGACTCGCTGCTTGCCCTTGCGGCGCTCACGCCCGAGGAGCACGAGCTCATCTACATGGACGATCAGTTCGGCACAATCGACCCGGACGCGAAGGTGGACCTCGCTGCGATCAGTACGGTGACGATGAACGCCGACCGGGCATATGAGCTGGCAGCGGCCTTCAGGGAGCGGGGTGTGCATGTGGCGATGGGCGGTATCCACGTGACCATGCTGCCCGAGGAGGCGGCCATCCATGTGGATACGGTCGTGACTGGCGATGCGGACCTGGTGTGGCCTAAGTTTCTCTCGGATCTTGAGTGCGGGAGGCCTAAGGTTCGCTATGACGGCGGCTACGCGGACATAAAGAAGAGTCCTCCGCCCAGGCTCTCGATACTTGAGCCTGAACGTTACTTTCGCCGCTGCTTCGGCCTGGAGGTATATGATCTTCGGACCTCGGCCGGATGCAGCAGGCGCTGCCGCTTCTGCGCGAACTGGATGAGGCAGGGCTGCGATCGCATGCACAAGAAGTCGCTGAAACAGGTCGAGGCCGAGCTCGCCCGGATAGCCGCCTTCGCAGGGCCGCGTCTGCTAAGCGTGAGCGACGACAACCTCTTCCTCGATCCGCGGTATGCCGCCGGGGTCATGCGCCTCATCCGCGACCACGGCTTCACGTGGATCGGTTCCGGCGACGTGTCGGTGACGAAGAGGCCGGAGCTCATGCGCCTCCTCGAAGAGAGCCGCTGCCGCGTGCTCTGCTTCGGCCTTGAGAGCCTCGACGCGAGGAACCTGCGGTGGCTCGCGCCATGGAAGGCGCGTCAGGTCCCGCGTTACCGCGAGGCGATCAGCGTAGCGCGCGACCACGGCATCAACGTGTGGGGGTCGTTCATCGCGGGTCTCGAGCACGACGATCTCGATGTCTTTCAGAGGATCCTCGATTTCTTTTTAGCGAGCAGCCTGAGCAGTGTGAACGTCGCCATCCTGACCCCGTATCCGGGCACAGAGGTGCGGCAGCGTCTGATAGACGAGGGTAGACTCGACATCTCCGCAGCCTGGAGCAAATACACGGCCTTCAACCTGCTCTTTCGCCACGATCGGTTCAGCTCGGAGCAGGTGATGAGAAAGCTGGAGTGGTTCTTGAGGAAGCTTGCAAGCCCCGAGATTCAGGAGCATCTCCGGCGGATCACATTGAGGCCGGAGGGAAATTAGGCTTCCACGGAGGATTCTATGAAGAAGAGCTATTATTTCATCAGCCCGGCGATGGAGCCGGCGCGCGGCAGGACGCGCGAGCTCATCGAGGAACTCGACGCACTGTGGCTGGCCGGCAAGAACGAGGGTGCAGGCGAGATCTGCGCCGCGCTCCATACGCTCGCCGACGAGAAGAATCTGCCCTACGTCTTCAGACAGATGGAGGGATCGCCTACGGTCGGCATGCTGAGGGACATCTTGAAGCTGCTCACCTCGTGCGATTGGAAGGGGAACGCCTTGTTCGAAAGGATCCTCAAGGGGCGCTCCGAGCAGACTATAAACCTGGACGCCGCCGGGGTGAGCTGCGCCACCGGGGGCCTGCATGCGGCGCTGCAGGGGTTGGGCGCCGCGGGCGGCGAGGTCATCACGACCTCGTTCAATTACATCGGGGTCGTCAACGCCATCAAACTAGCAGGCGCAAAGCCGAGGTTCGTGGATATAGACCCGCGCACCTGGTGCATGGATCCGGGCGCTGCGCGCGCCGCTGTGAACGACAACACCAGGGCGATCCTCCTCACGCACTTCAACCACTTCGCGGATCTTGCGCCGTTCTACGATATCTGCGAGGAAGGCGGCAGGAATGTCCCCCTCGTGCAGGACGCCTCCCTCGCCATCGGATCGAAGCGCGCGGGCCTTCGTCCCGGGTTCCTGAATATCGGCCGCCCCGGCGCCACGGTCATGAGCTTCACGATCTCGAAGATCATCTCCGGTCTGGGAGGGGCCATCGTCGTCTCCGACAGCAGCAAGCTGATAGAGCGCGTGCAGGTGATCGCGCACCAGGGGCTCAACCTGCGGGACGAATGCATCGTGGACGAGTTCGGCGCCAACTACAAGCTCTCCTACCTTAACGCGGCCATTGCGCGCGAGATGCTCAAGCGCTTCGACGGGATCGTCGGCCGCCGCCGCGAGATCAGGACCCGCTACGACGAGGCGTTCGCGCCGCTCGCCGCCGACGGCCTCATCGAGCTGCAGGGGCTCAGCGCGGATGACGCGGTGACGTATTACGGGATCCTGCTGCCGAAGGGCGTGGCATGGCGCGAGTTTGCGAAGCTCCTCTTCGACAGGCACGGCATCATCATGGGGCGATGGCACTGCCTGCACCAGGAGGAGATCTACAAGAGGGCGCAGGGCGATGCGGGCGCCTCCCTCCCTGTCACCGAGGAGATCAACAGGCGCATGCTCTTCCTGCCGCTGCACACCGGGTTTTCCGACGAAGATGCGAAGTATATCTGCGAGAAGACTGCGGAGGAGATCCGGCGGCTCTAGCGTTTTTTGATACCGATGGCAGCGAGTACCTTTTCCGGATCCTTGCCGAGCTTCTTGAGTGCGCGTTCGATCCCGTCCAGTTCGATCTCGACAGTCCCCAGGTTTGCCGCGATCGCGCGGATGAGCGTGGTCAGATCCACATTCGCCTCCGCCGAGATCCGCTCATAGATGGAGAGCGGGTAGACGTCTATGTTGAGGTCTGCGGTTGTGAGGTCGATGGCGGCTATTCCCTTCGATGGAGGCATGATCGGCGCCACGAGTTCCTCTCCGGCGCGGAGCAGCTGGTCGAAATCCACATGCAGCGCCATTCCCGTGCGCCTGAGCAGGGAGACGATCGCCTCGAGCTGCGCGTTGCCCGCGGCGCGTCCGATGCCCTTGAGGCTTGCATCGATCGAGACCGCTCCTGCGCGCACCGCGGCCAGGCTGTTGGCGTTCGCCAGTCCCATGTTGTTGTGGCCGTGGAAGCCCACGCCGATCGGGCATGACTCCCTGATGCGGGATATGAGATCAAAGACCTGCTCCGGTAGGAAATGGCCGGCCGTGTCCACGAGGTAAGCGATGTTTACCCCCATATCCTCGGCGATCTTCATCGAATCCACGAGCTTTTCAGGCTTCACTCGGGTGGAGCGCATCAGCTGGACAAATATCTCTATATCAGGGCGTCGCGACCTGGCGTGGGATATGTTTTTTTCAAGGATGCTCGGGTTGTCGCAGTTGGCGGCGAATCTTATGAAGTCGAGATGATCTATGACCGAATCTATGTCGCGGGGCAGGGTGCCCGGCTCAGGGTTCGCGATCACGCCGATCTTGGCCCTCTTCACCGCTGCCTTGGCTGATCTCACCTGGGCCACATCGCTCGCAGCAGGGGGCAGCCCAACCTTTTCACCGGCGCAGAGTCCGCAGCCGTGGCCGACTTCTATGTAGTCCACGCCTGCCCGGTCCAAGGCCTGCGCCACTGCAAATACCTGCTCCTCTGTGAACTGGTAGTTGACGGCATAGCTGCCGTCGCGAATGGTTACGTCTAATATCTTGATATCGTTGGTCGATTTGGTCATTTTCCCTCCGTGCGACGTCAAAAATGATATCTTATATTTAATGCGAATGCGAGGGGTTTGCGATGCAACTCGCCAGTCGGCCGTTATCTTGGCTTTTCACGGTTAACCCTTCAAGAAACAAAACAAATCCTTTGACAAAAGGCCGATTGAAATTTAAGGTCCGGCACCGAATTTAAAAACACCACAAGGTGTTAAATTTAATAAGGAAAAAGGAGGAATTAACAGAATGTGCGCCGTTCATATCCAACCCACTGAAGTGCAGAAAAACAGCGAGTTTGCGAGGCTCTTCGACGAGAGCGTGAAGAAGGTGACCCTCAAACAGGGGGAGATCATCAAGGGCAAGATCGTCGGCCTCACTCGCGACAACGTCATCGTGGACATCGGTTTTAAGTCCGAGGGCCAGATTCCTATCGAGGAATTCAAGAACCCGAGGGGCGAGATCACGGCAAAGCCCGGCGATGAGATCAACGTGCTCCTGGAGAACATCGAGAACGAGCACGGCCTCATGATCCTCTCAAAGGAGAGGGCCGACGCCATGCGCACCTGGGACGTCCTCACCGAGGTCAGCGAGAAGGACGGCGAGATCGAGGGAACGGTGGTCTCCAAGGTCAAGGGCGGGCTGTCGGTCGACATCGGCGTGCGTGCGTTCCTCCCCGGCTCCCAGGTTGATTTGAGGCCGGTCCGCAACCTCGAGAAGTACGTGGGCAACGTGTACAAATTCAAAATCATCAAACTCAACAAGAGGCGCGGAAACGTCGTCCTCTCCCGCAAGGTCATCTTGGAGAAGGAGAGGGAGGCGATGCGCGAGGCCACTCTCGCGAACCTCGCCGAGGGCCAGGTCTTCGACGGTATCGTCAAGAACGTCACGGACTACGGCGTCTTCGTGGATTTGGGCGGCATCGACGGCCTGCTACACGTGACCGACATGACCTGGGGAAGGATAAACCATCCCTCCGAGATGTTCTCGGTCGGCGACGAGATACGCGTCGCGGTGCTCAAGTTCGATCCCGAGACGCAGAAGGTGAGCCTGGGGCTCAAGCAGCTTATGCCCGATCCGTGGGCCGACGTGGAGTCGAACTATCCGGTCGGCTCCCGCGTGACCGGCAAGTGCACCAGCCTCACGGACTATGGCGCGTTCGTGCAGCTGACCGACGGCGTCGAGGGGCTCATCCACGTCTCGGAGATGAGCTGGACCAAGAAGATCAAGCATCCCTCCAAGGTCATGGCCGTGGGCGACACGGTGGACGCCATAGTGCTCGACGTGGACACCGAGAACAAACGCATCTCGCTCGGTCTCAAGCAGATCGAACCCAACCCCTGGGAGCAGATCAGCGAGAAATATCCGATCGGCAGCACGATCAAGGGCGCTGTGCGCAACATCGCCGATTTCGGGGTCTTCATGGACGTCAACGGCGAGATCGACGGCCTAATCCATATCTCCGACATAGACTGGGTCCAGAATTTTGCGCATCCCTCCGAGCTCTTCAAGAAGGGGGACGAGATTGAGGCTATAGTGCTTCACGTGGACCCGCAGAACGAGCGCTTCTCCCTGGGGCTCAAACAGCTCAAGGACGATCCGTGGGACCGCATCAAGTCTGCGTATAATGAAGGCAGCCGCGCGTACGGCAAGGTCCTCTCTAAGAGCGGCGCGGGCGCGGTCGTTGAGCTCGAGCCGGGCGTCGAGGGCCTCATCCCGGACGCGGAGGGCGGCAAGGAGTTGAACGCCGGCGATTCGCTCGACGTGGTCGTGAGGCAGACGAACCCCAAGGACCGCAAGTTCCTCTTGGCGCCTGCGGCGAAGAAGGATGGGGAATAAGGACAAAGCCGGGGGATACGAATGCGTCACAAGTGGCTCTTGATCGTCATTCCCGTCGCGGCCATGATCTTCATCGCGTTCATGGCCGGCATGGTCTCCTTTTTTGCGACAACGGGCGGCGGCACATCGATCTTCGGTGGCGGCAGGGTGGGTGTGATAGAGGTGAGAGGACCCATCATCTCCGCCGAAGAGACGGTGAAGGACATCGAGGAGCTGAAGAAGGAAGACGGGATCAAATCCGTGATATTGAGGATCGAGTCGCCCGGCGGCTCGGTCGGCGCGTCGCAGGAGATCCTGGAGGCCGTGAAGCTGCTGGCCAAGGAGAAACCGCTCGTCGCTTCGATGGGGTCGGTGGCCGCCAGCGGCGGGTACTACATAGCGTGCGGCGCCACGAGGATACTCGCCAATCCGGGCACAATCACGGGTTCGATCGGCGTCCGGATGGAGCACGTGGCAATAGGCGATCTGCTCAGATGGGCCAAGGTGAATCTCGAGACCCTGAAGAGCGGCCGCTATAAGGACATAGGCACGATGGAGAGGCCGCTCACGGATGAGGAGAGGGGCATTCTGCAGGATCTCCTCGATGAGCTCCGCGGGCAGTTCAAACAAGCGGTGATGGAGGCGCGAGGCCTGTCCGCGGAAGAGGTCGAAGCGTTGGCGGACGGCAGGGTCTTCACCGGGATCCGAGCCAAGGACCTCGGTCTCGTCGACGAGATAGGCGGATTCGCCGAGGCCATAAAACTCGCTGCGCAGCTCGGAGGCATCTCCGGCGAACCCGAACTCGCGTATCCCAAGAAGCGGGGAGGCTTCATCAAGAGGATGATTGAAGGCGCAGCCGAATCGCTGGATTTTCTCGCCGGATCGGCTGCGGATTACCGGCGGCCCGTGATGAAGATATAGGCTTCAGTTAAACCTTAAGGGCGTGAAAGGAGGACGGCCTTGAACAAGAGCGATCTGATCGAACTGCTGTCGAAGAAATTGCCCAACCTGGCTGCGAGGGACGTGGAGGTGATCGTCAATACTGTTTTCGACAGCATGACCGACGCGCTGGGCAAAGCCGAGCGCATCGAGATCCGCGGATTCGGCAGCTTTGAGGTCCGCGTGCGCAAACCGCGCGTGGGACGCAATCCCAAGACCGGACAATCGGTCGACGTGGGCGAGAGGTTCGTCCCATTTTTCAAGGTCGGCAAGGAGCTGCGCGAACGCGTCAACAAGGGGGTCTGATGGAACGCCTGTGGGCGCCCTGGCGCATGAAGTTCATCGAGGAGCTGCGCGAGCGGGGCTCGGGCTGCATCCTCTGTGAGCTCGCAGCCCAGGGCGATGACCGCAAGAGGCTGGTCCTTCACAGAGGCAAAAGATGTTACGTCGTCCTGAACCGCTTTCCTTATAACAACGGCCATATCATGGTGGTGCCTTATAAGCACGCGGGGGAGCTCGCGTCCCTCGAACCAGGCGATTACTCGGAGATGCTCTCCATCTCTTCGCACGCGGTCCGCATCATGCGCGAGAGGATGGAGGCCGATGGCTTCAACATTGGGATCAACATAGGCGCCGTGGCCGGCGCGGGGATCACCGATCACATCCACATGCACCTGGTGCCCAGGTGGAACGGCGACTCCAATTTTCTGCCGGTGTTGGGCGAGACCAAGTGCATGCCGGAATATCTCGAGGAGACCTATGACAGGCTCGCCGGAGATTTCTCAAAGATAGGAAAATGAAGCAGGGGGATTTCGATGAAAAAACTGATATTCGCGTTCCTGATGGCCGCTCTCTTCTTCGCGCTGCTCAACTTCATTTACTGCAATCTCGACGAGAGCGTGTTCGGATACAAGATCGTGTTCAAATTCACCGTCCCGTATATGTTCGCGCTGCAGTCCTCCCCGCTGCCGATGGGCTTCGTGCTCCTCGTGACGTTCTGCGCAGGCATGATCACGATCGCGCTGCTGGAGGCGCTGCCCTCGTTCTTCAAGACGCTGGAGATACGCTCCAAGAACAAGAAGATCCGGCAGCTGGAGAGGGAGCTCGACGTGGTCCGCGGTCTCGGGGAGGTCAGGGAGACGCGGGTTGAGGAGAGCGAGAGCTCGGAGAAGAAATGATCCTTCAGAATGTCCTGTAGACGATGGCCTTCCTTTGTTCCAGCCTGCCCAGCGCCGCCTTCATCCTCTCGTCGTCGAATCCCAGGTGGCTTGCGATATCGCTGCCGCTCAGCTTTCCGGTGGAGTAATGGAAGATCGAGCTCTCCTCCGCGTCCATCAATACCCCTTCGAATGCGTAGAGGCCGTCTTCGCTCATGCCGAACGCGGGCAGCCTGGTCGGCATCAGGTGCCTCCAGCCGTCGCCCGCCTCGAGCCGGTATTCCGCGAATTTTTCGGCCTTCTGCCTCAGTATCTCGGTCTGTATTTTTTTCATCTTCTCCATGAGCCCCTCTTCCAGGAGTATCATGGACTTGTGGAAGTGGCCGACGTTCGCCCTTATGGCGTCTATCGCCCTTTTGGTGCGTTCGCCGCCTGAGGCCAGGGCGGCGCGCATCATCTCGAAGCTCTCGGTGAACATGTCGAAGCGGGCCCTGAATATCTGCGCGCGGCTCATCTCCGCGGTCCTCGTTACGCAGTTGTCGAAACTGACCGAGGTGTAGAGCTCAGGGTCGAGCATCTCGATGCCGTACCTGTCGGGGTGCATGAATATCTCTGTCCCGGGCAGGGGGGTCATGAAGGTGAAGTTGAGCTGCAAAAAGCCCTTCGAGTCCTTTGCGAGCCTGGACATGAGATCCCTCGTCGAGTTCAGCGTGGCGGGCGACTCAAAGGGGCCGCCCACGATGAATCCGGCGTGATAGAGGAGCTCCAGGTCGGCGCAGGCGCTGCAGACCCTGCGCGCCTGGTCGAGTGTGATGCCCTTTCGATACGCCGCGAGCACGCGCTCGTCCCCGGACTCGATCCCCAGCTGCAGGAATCGGAGTCCCGCCGCCTTCATGACCGCGAGCACCGAGGGGTCGTGCGCTATTCTGTCGATTCGCGCCTCCGCGTACCAGATGAATTTGCTGCCACCGCCGACCTGTTTGATCGCGTCGCAGACCGCCGCGGTCCTCGCAAGGTCGAAGGTGAACGTGTCGTCCGCTATGGTGAGAAACGGGAGTTTGCGCCCCTTTGAGGAGAAGATAGCGTCGATGTCCGCGGCGATCTTACCCGGGCTGCGCCACCTGATCTTGCTCGAGAGGAGCGGCGCCGCGCAGAAGGTGCAGCGATAAGGGCATCCGCGCGCGGTCGCCAGCGCGGGCGCGTACGGGATCACCTCCGAGTCCAGCACCGTCGAATAGTCGGGCGATGGCAGCTCGTCCAGGTCGATGGGCTTCGGCATCTCGTTTCTCACGATGCGATTGCGGCTCATGCGCATGATCCCGCGGACCTCCGAGAGCCTGCGTTTTTTAAGGAGGTCGAGGCACGCGATCTCGCCCTCGCCGATCACCAGCGCGTCGGGCATGGCCTCCCGCATCAGCGCCTCCGACGCGAGCGTGGCGTGCGGGCCGCCGAGGACGACGCGGGAGTCGGGGGAGAGGGCGCGCACGATCCGCACCAGGCGCATTGCGGTGAAGACGGTGTCGGAGAGCACGTCGATTCCGATCCAGCGGGGTTTCTCCTCGGCCAGAAAGTTCGCCAGCTGCCTCATCGAAAACTTGGGGCTGCGGCAATCGATGATCCTGGAGCGGAGGCCGTTAGCGTTGAGGAATGATGAAAGGCCGACGAGGCCTATGGGCGGCAGGAAGTATTCCATGTCTAGCGGCGAGATGCCGGATTCGCAGTGGATGAGCAGGAGGTCGATCATCCATCAACCCCTCATGCCGCGGGTGGAACGGCGTATCTTCGCAAGCTCGGTCTTCGCCTTTCCCTCGACCTCGACCGATTCCGCTTTTTTCTTGGTCTGCTGCAGTGCCTTGAGGCCGATGGCTTTCTCCTCGGCGCGCGTCGTTGGCTTGCCGGAGAACGAAGATACCTGCATCGCCGCCTTGGCGCTGACCGCATCTATCTCGGCCTTCTCGATCGCGTCGTGGACCTGTTCGCCCTTTGTCTTGAGCATGTGGTTGAGCAGGATCTCGAGGTTTCTGAGCGGGGAGGGGCTCTTCTTCAGGAGCTCCTTGATCTTCAGCTTTGCCGGCTGCTTGATAATTATCAGTCCGCCAGACTCGCGGAATTCCTTCTTGATCTCGTCCAGGAATTTCGCGAGATCCGCCTTCGGCAGCGAGCACGAGGGAGCGATCGACGCCTCGAAGAGCTCGTTCAAGCCAGGGTCGTCGTATTTTCCCTCGTTTATCATCATGGCGTCGAAGGGTATGCGGATCTCGCCCTTGTAGCGGTACTGATCGAGCGCCGTGAACTGGTCGTGCGTGAGCAGGAATGTGCCGTCCGCCTGCCGCATGGGTTCGAAGATCGCCCTCCACTCCTGCATGCCGATCCTCTGCGTGTCCACGAAACCCATGGTCCAGAGCTGCTTCACGTCCTTGTTGGTGTAGCGGATGTGCTTGCCGTCGGGGGTCTTCTGGAGGGTCTCCCAGAGGTACTCCATGACGTCGAATTTATCGAGGGTGAGAGCCATTTGAGGTCCTTTCCTTGAGCGCGGCCTGTCAGCGGGCCAAATCGTTGAATATGATAAAGAAAGATAGGGAAAAAGAAAAGGGGGATGAGCGAGTCATCCCCCTCGGTCGATCGGTCTTGTCCGGATCAGGCGGCTGCAGGCTTCCCGTAGGCGTAGTTGGTGCGGAAGAGCCGATCCAGCGCCTTGGTGTTGATCCTGCCCGCCTTCTCTGTCTTGAGTTTTTCCGCAACCCTGGCCTTGGCTATGGAGAGCTGTTTTTCCTGTTTGACGCGGCTCTCGTTCGCCTTGAAGTACTCGGCCTGGAATTCGACCTTGTCGCTTATTCCCTTCTCCTGCCAGTAGGACTTGTCCATCTCCATTTCCATCTGTTTCTCGGCCATGGCGTCCTGGTGTTCCAACTGGCTCAGCGTGGATTTGCGCTGGAAGTCCATCTGGTTTTTGGCGGTGACGTAGCCGATTATGCTGGAGCATATGCCGGCCACTGTGGAGCCGATGCTCATGCCTATCTGCGCCTGCGCCAGGTTCTCCATGCCGGAGGATGCGCCGGCAGCGGTCTGCGATGTCGGGGGTACGTTTGTGAAGCTTGTATCAGGGAGCGCATTGGCTGCATCCGGAGTCATATTCACCACGTTACCTGTGGCGGTGTCGGTAAACCACAGATTATTGGAGGTGCTCATCTCTGGTATGTACGTTAAAGACATAATCTCTCCCTTATGCCGCTATCGAGGGCGTTCCCAAGTCCCAGCTGCCGCGGCTGAAAGCGTCGGTCACTGAGAATATCTTTGCCCTCTCGGTCTTGCCCTTCTCCTCGATCGCCGCGAGCCTGGACTGCGTGTTGCCCTCGAGCTTCGCCATGCGCTCCTCGTGCATGCACTGCTCTAGGTGCATCGTGCTCTGGGCAGTGATCGCCTTCTCCTGCACGTCCATCTGCCTGAGCGACACGTCCATCTGATAGCCGGCGATATTGTCCTGAACCTCGTAGTACTTGTTTGCGATCTCGAGCTGGCAATTCATCGCCTTGTTCGCGAGCCCGTAGTTGCAGAGCATGTTGACCATGCCGTTTAGCATGCCGCCGGCCTGGAGACCGAACTGGCCCCACATGTAACCTTCCATCATCTCGTCGTTCTTGGGGCTCCAGTTGACGTTCATGCTCGTGCCGCCGCCCGCAGGGGCGATCGACTGGTTCGGCAGGGTGACCGGGTTGAACTGGGGCGGGCCTGACTGGCTTGCGCCGACCTGCTGCTGGTTGGAATAGGCCGGCGGATAACCCGTAGCCTGATTCTGTTGATTCTGGTTGTAGACCTGGCCTGCGCTCATCATATGATTTCTCCTCTTCTATGACTGCAGATTGAGCTGAGACTGACTGGCGTTGCCCGAGGGCTCCACCGGCGTTCCATGGCTGTAATGTTCGGATGAACTGTTGGTCTTCTTGCTGTCTCCCAGCTTCTTCAACTCCGCCACAGTTTCGTATTTTGCCTTCCTGTTTTTGAACTGCTCGGTCATTATCGCGCTTCCCATTGCCATGATATTGGCGAGGTTGGTTCGCTCCTGCTGCCTGTAGGCAGCCTCCTGCTGGGCATCCAACTTCTTTTCGGCCTTACCCTCGGCATCCTCCTGCGCCTCGAGCATCTCGTTCTGCAGCTCCTCTGCCTGCTGCTGCTGAGCGACGCTCACGCCCACGGTCACGCCTACGGTGATAACGCTCGATACGATGCCCAAGATCGCGCCGAGCGAACACCCCAGAATTGCTGTAAGTCCAATTATTCCAAGCATTTTAGCTCCTGGTGCTTTCCCCTCGTACTAATTATCGGTTGGCAAAAGACCCAAAGTTGCGTGTCCTGCGATTTTTTTTGGATAGAAAAACGACCCATAATCCTTGCCTTAGCCCGGCCTGCTATGGTAGCGGGCAGGCCATGCAAGAGAGCGCATCTGTCATTGAAAACCCTCCTACCCCCATGCTCAGGCAGTACGCGCGCATCAAGTCCCAGTATCCTGACTCCATAGTTATGTTCCGGCTAGGTGATTTTTATGAAATGTTTTATGAAGACGCTGTGTTAGCTTCAAATATCTTAGGTATAACATTAACATCCAGGAATAAAAAAGAGCCAAACCCCATACCCTTGTGCGGCGTTCCACATCATTCTGTGGAGCCATATCTGGCTAAGTTATTGGAAAATGGCAAGAAAGTGGCGATCTGCGACCAGATGGAGGACCCGCAGCTCGCCAAGGGCATCGTGAAGAGGGAGGTCACAAGGGTCCTGACCCCTGGCGTGATTGCGGATGGGCTGGGCTTAGGGCAGAGGAGTTCGAACCACCTGGCCAGTATCTATATATATGATGGAATCCTGGGACTGGCCGTTGTCGAGGCATCGACCGGATATTTCGCTGCCTCAGAGTATGATGGCGTGGATGGACTCCTGGAAGAGCTGGCAAGGGTCGAGCCCAGGGAGGTGCTCATCCTTGCGGATCAGCCCTCCGAATCCAGGATCGAGTCAGGGATCAGCGCTGCCTGCCCGGGCATACTCTTCACCAGGCTCGATGAGACGAGCTTCGACCCCGCGAACATCGCTCCCCTGGATGGCGCGGCTGAGATCCGCGGTTCGATGCCCGTTGCCGCAAGGGCGGCAGGTGGCGCCATGGCCTACCTCGCAGCCACCCAGATGGGCCGCACCCGTCAGATGACGAGGATTGAGACGATATCGCAGACCTGCGTCATGCGCCTGGACGAGCAGACCAAGAGAAACCTGGAGCTGGTGAAGACCATGCGCGAAGGCGAGCGCGAGGGCTCGCTCCTCTGGGCGCTCGACCGCACGAAGACCGCGGCGGGGGCCAGGCTCCTCAGGCGCTGGCTCCTCTATCCGCTGACAGAGCCGGCGCGGATCGAGGCCAGGCTCGATGCGGTGGAGGCGATCTACAAGGAGCCTGCGCTCATGCGAGCGCTCTCCGCCGCGCTGGGCGAGATCTACGATATCGAACGGATCGCGAGCAGGGCGGCGGCAGGCAGCGGAAACGCGCGCGACCTCGTGGCGCTTGCCCGCTCGCTCGAAGCAGCGGCGCAGCTCAAACAGGAGTTGGCGGGGCGCGCGCAGGCGCTCGCGGATTTCGCGGAGAGGATCGACGATCTCGCGGCTCTTTGCACGAAGATCGCAGCCACTATTGCGGAGGAGCCGCCGCTGGGCGTGAAGGAGGGCGGGCTCATAAAGGCCGGGGTCAGCGCGGAGCTCGACGAGATCAGGGACGCGATCGCGAATGGAAAGCGCATCATCGCAGGCATGGAGGAGGCGGAGCGCGCCTCCACGGGCATCGGCTCGCTCAAGATCCGCTTCAACAGGGTCTTCGGCTATTACATCGAGGTCACCAACGCACACAGTGACAAGGTCCCTGATCGCTACATGCGCAGGCAGACCCTGGCGAACGCGGAGCGCTATATCACCCCCGAGCTCAAGGAGCACGAGGAGAAGGTGCTCGGCGGCGAGGAGCGGGCACGGGCCATGGAGCACGAGATGTTCGCCCAGCTCCGCGAAGAGGCGGGCTGTGCGATCTCCGCCCTGCAGCGCACGGCCTCTGCTATAGCGGCGATCGACGTTCTCACCTCCTTCGCAGGGGTGGCTGCTGAGTACGATTACGCGAGACCGGTGGTGGACGACTCCCAGGAGATCGAGATCAACGACGGGAGGCATCCGATCGTTGAGAGGCTCTGCCCCGCGCGCTTTGTGCCCAACGACGTGAGAATCGGCGGGGATGATCTTAGGCTCCTCATGATCACCGGCCCCAACATGGCCGGCAAGTCCACGGTCATGCGCCAGGTGGCCCTGATCGCGCTCATGGCCCAGATCGGGTCGTTCGTGCCGGCGAGGAGGGCGCGCATAGGGGTGGTGGACCGGATATTCACGAGGGTCGGCGCCTCGGACGCGCTGGCGCAGGGGCAGTCCACCTTCATGGTCGAGATGTCCGAGGCCGCCCTGATCCTCCGCGAGGCGAAGAAACAGAGTCTCGTGATCATCGACGAGATCGGCAGGGGTACGAGCACGTTCGACGGTCTGGCCATCGCGTGGGCCGTGGCAGAGGACCTGCATGACAGGGTGGGCAGCCGCACCATGTTCGCCACTCACTACCACGAACTCACCGACATGGCCCTCACGAAGCCCGGGATTTCGAACTATCACATCGCGGTCAAAGAATGGAACGGAAAGATAGTCTTCCTCCGCAAACTCATGCCTGGCGCCACATCGCACAGCTACGGGATCCAGGTGGCGGCGCTTGCGGGGCTGCCGGGCTGCGTGATCGAAAGGGCGCGCGAGGTCCTGTCAAACCTCGAGGCCGGCGAGTTCGACGAGGTCGGCAGACCCCGGATCGGCTCCTCCAAGGCGGCCAAACCCCGTAGGGAGCATGCGGGACAGATGCCCCTCTTCATGGGCCAGGCGATCAAGCTTTAGTTGAAAGGTCGTTGGCCTGATGGTAATATCGCAGACAATCATGAAGACATCTCTTTCCATATCGATAGTCGTTGCGATCCTGCTCGCAGGATTCGCCGCGCAGGCAGACCCCTCTATCGCGGCCTACGAGAAGAGCAAACCCTGCTACACGAAGCTCGTCGAGGCCTCGGGAAAATCGGCTTCTGAGAAAGACTGGCGCTCCTGCATCGATCAGTTCAATGAGGTCTACAGGAACTACCCTACCGGGGCGCGCGCAGCCGCTTCCCTCTACTCCTCCGCAAAGCTGAAGAAAGGCCTCTACGACAAGGACAAGGATCGCGCCGAGCTCGAAGGCGCCGTGAAGGATCTAAACCTCCTGGTGAGGGAGTTTCCCAAGAGCTCTCTGGCGGACGACGCGCTCTACCTTATCGGCGTGATACGCAGAGACGATCTCAAACAGCCTGATCGAGCGCAGCGCGCCTTCAGCTACCTCGTCGAGAATTATCCTGACGGCGATATGGCGACCAAGGCGCGCGTTGCGATGGAGACGGGAGGCGCGGCCAAGGCGAAGCTCACTGCCGATGCAGAGGCGGCCGTGGCCGACATGTCGCAGGAGGCCGCCCCGGTTGCTGCCGAACCTGTTGTCGAAGCTCAGGCCTCGCCGACGACGCCACGCGACAAGGTCGTCGCCAAGGCGAGTTCCTTTGATCGCGCCGCACTTGAGGAGGTGAAACTCACGAAATCGAAGGGCCAGACCAAGGTCGAGCTCATTCTGGACAAGGAGGTCGAGTTCACGGTCGAGTACACCGAGCTCGGTCCCAGGACCATGTCCCCTGCGACGCTGGAGCTCTCGATCTTGCACTCGTACCCAAAGGGCAATATAGAGAAGAAGGTGGATCTCGATTCAGCGCAGCTTATCTCCTACAAGATCGGCAAGCTCCTCCTCTCCAGCGGGATCAAGGCCTCCTTTGTGCTCGCGCCAGGCGCGCGATACGACATAAAGAATCAGAAAGGCGTGATCTCGGTCAGCTTCTTCTCGTCCGGAGATGTTCCGGCGCCTGCGGCTGTCCCTGCCAAGGGGGGCGATGCGGAGAAATCCAAGGCAGGCGAGGACCTCTCGGAGCTCAGGATAGTGATCGATCCTGGCCATGGCGGCGACGACGAGGGGGCGGTGGGGCCGAAGGGGACACTGGAGAAGGACGTGACGCTCGCGCTCTCCAGGGAGCTCGAAGCGATGCTCCGCAAAGAGGTGGGCGCGAAGGTCTGGCTCACGAGGACTTCCGACAAGACGCTCACGCTCGAGCAGCGCCACGAGTTCGCCGCCAGGAAAAAGGCGGACCTCTTCATATCAGTGCACGCCAACGCCTCGAGAGAGAGCTCCGCGTCCGGCGTAGAGACCTATTACCTGAACAACGCGACCGACGAGGCGGCGCGCAAGCTGGCCGCGCGCGAGAACCGCTCCTCCGGCAAGAAACTCACGCAGGTCGAGCACATTCTCTCCACAATGTTGCAGAACTACGATGCGGCACAGTCGCGCGATCTTGCCTCGGACGTTCAGTCAAGGCTGGCCAAGCGAGTGGGCAACCTTGCGGGGGGAGGGGTGCAGAACAGGGGCGTCAGGTCCGCTATGTTCTATGTCCTCGTAGGCGCCCGGTGCCCTGCTATACTCGTCGAGGCCGCATTCATCTCCAACCCCAGGGAGGAGAAACTCCTGCGGACCGACGCCTTCCAGAGGAAGATCGCCTTGGCGGTGACCGAAGGCGTTAAGCTCTACTTCAAGCAGAAAGACAGCCGAGTAGTGTCCCTGTGATGCAAAAAGACATCCTGCTACAGTTGCCGAGACCGCCCCTGGCGGATGAGCCTCTGTTCGCGCGCGATCAGGTCGCGGCGGTCCGGGCTCTCGTCCTGGAACGCAGGGGATGGTTCGAGTCCGCCCTCGAACAGGGCTGTGCGCCCCTTGAGATAAACCGCGCGAGCAGCGACTCCATAGACTCCGCCGTCTGCCTGCTCTTCAGGAATGCCGAGTTGAAGTCAGGTGTGAAGAGCGCGTTGGTCGCGCTCGGAGGCTACGGCCGGAGGGAGATGGCGCCGCTCTCGGACGTGGACCTGCTCTTCCTCATGGAGGGCGGCTCTCAAGACGAGGCGAAACCTCTCGCCGACGCGATACTCTATCCTTTCTGGGACAGCGGCGTGAACGTGGGCGGCGCCACGAGAACCGTCGCCGACTGCAGGGATGTCATGACGACGGACGTGCGCGCGCTCACGGCGATGCTCGACGCAAGGCTCGTCGCGGGCTCGTCGGAGCTCTATGACGGCTTCAAGCAGCTCATCTGCGAATACTTCTCAAACGCCAGGCAGCGAAAAAAATTCATAACGCTGAAGATCAGGGAACACGAGAAGAGGCTTCAGAGATTCGGAAGCTCCATCTATCTTGCGCAGCCGAACGTGAAGGAGGGGGAGGGCGGCCTCAGGGAATACCACACCCTCATGTGGTGTGCGCGCGCGGCGAGGCCCGGAGACGATCCGGCCGCCGTCTTGGCCCGTTACCTCCGCGACGAGGTCGCGGTGAGGCGCATGAACGCGAGCTACGGGTTCCTCTGGTCCGTAAGGCAGGCGCTGCATCTTGCCGAGGGCTCCTGGAACGACAGGCTCGCCGAGGGGGTGCAGGAGGAGGTTGCACGCAGGCTCGGCATCCGGCGCCAGGGAGGCGAGGGCGATGCGCAGCGACTCATGTCGCTCTATTATTCCAACGCGGAACAGCTTCACCTGGCCTGCGAACGTGGTCTCGAGATGATAAGGCGCGAGGTAGAGCCCTCTTCAATCTTTTCCTCGATCATTCTCAGGCGCAGGCTCCCCGGCGGATTCGTGAAGACCGAGAACGGCACTCTCCTCATGGATGCGGTCGCGGGCGAGTTCAGCCCCGACGTCGTGATGAAACTGTTTGCGACCGCCCGGCGGACCGGCTTGCCCGTGGATCCGGAGACCAAGGCCGCGCTGACGGCGAACGGCGGATGGCGGACCGGGCTGAAACAGGGGGAGGCCTTGTCGGAGGCCCGCTCCATATTCTCAGAGATCTCCCATCTCGACCGTGTACTCGTGGAGATGCACGAGTGCGGGGCGCTCGAAGGAGCGTTCCCTGAGATGGAAGAACTCTTTCACGCCGCGCAGCGCGACGGGGTTCATCTGTACACGGTGGGCGTGCACTCGATAAAGACCGTGGGCGAGATCGCAGCGCTCGTCGCCGGGGCGAAGCGTCCGGCGCACAAGAGGGCGCTGGCCCAGATCAGGAGGCCGCACGTCCTGGCGCTCGCGGCGTTCCTCCACGACATAGGCAAGGGCCGCGGCGGGGATCATGCGGGCAAGGGCGCTGTGATCGCGCATGAGATCGCAAAAAGGCTCGGGCTCGATGCGGCCGACTGCCAGGACATAGAGTTCCTCGTCCGCTCGCACCTTCTCATGGCCACGCTGGCCTTCAAGAGGGATATCAACGACCCGGCCCTGATAGAGAGGTTCGCCCAGTCGGTGCGCTCGGCGGAGCTTCTGGCCATGCTCTACCTGATCACATACGCCGACCTGCGCGCCGTGGGGCCGTCGGTATGGAGCGAGTGGAAGGGCGGGCTGCTGGACGACCTGTATGGGCTGACGCAGGAGCACATGGCAGCGGGCGGCGCCGCCCCTGAAAAGAGGGCGCGTGAGTCCGAGAGGATCATCAGGTCCGTTCTCCGACGGATAGGTGCGGGTTGTGAGGAAGAGCGCGTCAGGGAGTTCCTCGAGACCCTGCCCGAGCGATACCTTTTTTCCGTGGATCCGGAGTCCGTGGCCGCCCACTTCATGATGTCGCGCGACGTGGGCGAGAGGGCTTGCGCCACCATCACCAGGGAGGTTTCTGAAAAGGGGTGCACGGAATTCTCGGTCGTGACGCCGGATTCGCCGGGACTGTTCGCGAAGATCGCGGGCGTGCTCTCCGCGAACGGCGCCAACATCGTCACCGCGCAGCTGTACACATCCGCCCACGGCATGGCGATAGACGTCCTGTGGGTCACCGACTCGCTGCACAGGCCCATGAACGATCCCGAACGATGGTCCAGGATTCGCTCGGAACTCGTAGAGGCGGTCTCCGGCGAGAGGGAGCTCAAGAAGATAGTCGGCGGCCGATTCAAACAGAGGCTTCTGGCGTGGAACGCGGCCAGAAAGCCTGTCGAGGTATTGGTTGACAACGACGTCTCCGCGCTGCACACCGTGGTCGAGATATCGGCCGACGACCGCAGGGGGCTGCTCTACACGATAGCGGACACCATCCACGAGCTCGGCCTAATGATAGATCTGGCGCGCATCACCACCCATGTTGACCGGGTGACCGATGTCTTCTATATTAAGGAGGCGTCAGGGAAAAAGGTCGAGGCCCAGGAGAGGCTCGACGGCATAAGGCGGGCGCTTTCCGATGCGCTTGCGGAGTGAGGGCGACAGATGGTCTGGTACGTGATAGCCGGGATAGCGGCGACTGCAGCGCTGGGGTTGCTCGTCGTCACGTTCGTCAGGGATCGAAGGTATATGAAGAAGAAGACGTCCGAGGCCATGAGCCGCGAGCTGTGGACAGAGATCGAGGAGGAACGCGAAGATGGAAGGCAGAGGCAAGAGAAGTGGCAAAGGGCGCTCGGTGAGGCCAGGAAGAAGGGCTGATGGCTCGCATTAAGATCTGCAAAGATCCTGACTGCCAGGATGCGGCTACGACCGGCGGCTACTGCAGGCTGCACTACCTCAAACACTGGAGCAGGATAAGACAGGCCGAGAAACGCGCCGCGCTGCGCAGGCTCAACCGCTACATCGAATACGTATGCAAACAGAATCCCGAGGATTACGTAGAGGCGATCAAGAAGGACCTCCGCAGCCCGCAGTTCGCGAACTACGTTGACGACAACTTCGCGGACGAGGAGGGCGCCGTCCTCTTCGACGAGGCCGAGGACGAGGAGTCCATCGACAGGATAATAAAAAAGCTGAAGGTGGAAGAGGGATTTTGAATTAAAAACCCCGGGTTCGTCCCGGGGTTTTTAATTTTCAAGTCATGTGATCCGCGATCATGCTTTCTTGCGCGAAGGGAGCCAAATAAGCGCGAACGCTACGGCTGCGAACACGAGCAGCGACAGCGCTCCGCCGTGGGAGTTGAGGAGCGGAAGCTCGTCGACCCCGAAGATCTTGCCTGACAGCGAAGGTATGCCGATCAGGACGAGGGAGGCCAATATCACGCCTGTGATCGCCTCGCCTGCGATGAAGCCGGACGCCAGCAGCACCCCCGGTCCTTCGAGTCCCTCGACATAGGTTCCGCGCCTCTTCGCCAGAAGGTCCGCGAGCCACTTGATGACGCCGCCGACGAAGATCGCGAATGTGGCCTGGAAGGGCAGGTACATGCCGACCGCGATCAGCATCGGGGCGGGCGCCTTGATCAGGATCAGCGCCAGCGAGAAGAACATGCCGATGATGAGCAGGCCCCACGGCATCTCGCCCGCTATTATCCCCTTCGCCAGCTGCGCCATGAGGCCTGCCTGCGGCGCGGGGAGGTTGATGTCGCCGATGCCGAGCCCCCCTGCGGCGATGTTCCCCTCGTGCAGCACGATGATCGGCAGGATCAGCGTGAACGCGACGACGACCGTGCCTATCAGCGCGGCGAGCTCCATCTTCCAAGGGGTTCCGCCGATCAGTTGCCCCACCTTGAGATCCTGTATCATGTCGCCGGAGAGGCAGGCGATGCAGCAGACCACCGCCGCGATCGCGAGCACCGCTGCGATCCCGGGCAGCCCCTTGAAGCCGAAGAGGAGCATCACGAGCGCCGCGATGACCAGGGTCGTGAGCGTGAGCCCGGAGACCGGCTGATTCGAGTTGCCGACTATGCCGACGAGCCAGCCGCCGACCGCCGCGAAGAGGAAGCCGGTGATCAGCATCACGATCGCAGCGACGATCGTGGCCGCGAGGTTGTTCGTGAAGTGGTAGTATATGAAGGCCATCGGGATCGCGAGCCCGAGCCCGGCGATGAACACGGTGCGCAGGTTGAGGTCGCGCTCCAGCCTTGTCTTGCCCACGGCGTGGTGTTCGTGCTTGCTGAATACGCCCTTGAGCGCGCTGATGAGCGAGTTTCTGAGGCCGTAGAGCGTGTAGATCGAGCCGACGAGCATACCGCCCACGGCTATCGGCCTTATGAGGTTGTACCAGGCGGTGTACGCCATGTCCTCGACGGTTACCATGGAGCCGGTAGCAGTCAACTGGTCCATGAAGTTCGGGTTCAGAAAGAGCGCCAGCGGTATGAGGACGAGCCAGGCGAAGACTCCGCCCGCGAAGTTGATCGCAGCGTACTTGGGGCCGATTATGTAGCCCACGCTCATGAGCGCAGGGGAGGCGAGCGGGCTCTGGAACGCTATGCCTCCGCTGTGGCTTATGTCGGCCAGAGGCTCTTTGCCGCGATTGAAGTGGTGAATGACGGAGCGCGGAAAGTGGATGAAGAACTGTTTGGTCTCCTGGAAGATCGCGATGCCGCTGGGGTTCTTGAGCATCTCGACGAGAATACCCAGGCCGAGTGCGCCGAAGACCAGCCCTGCGCCGCTCGTCCCGCTCTGGCCGCTCTTCACTATCTCGTAGCAGGCCTGCCCCTCGGGGAAGGGGAGATCCGCGTCCACCAGCAGCGTGCGTCGAAGCAGGATCACGAAGAGGATGCCCATGAGGCCGCCGACCAGGCAGATCAGCGATGACTCCCAGTAGTTGAACCCGGTCCAGAGCCTTTCGCCGTCGAGGCTCACCATCACGAACGCGGGCAGGGTGAAGATCGCGCCCGCGACCAGGGCTTCGCCGACCGCGGCCGCCGTCCTGGTGATGTTCTGTTCGAGGACCGTGCCGCGGAAGAAGGGCAGTCTGAAGGCCGCGATGGCGATCACCGCTGCCGGGAACGAAGCCGAGACGGTCATGCCCGCCTTCAACCCCAGATAGGCGTTGGCAGCGCCCAGGACCACTGCCATGACGATGCCGAGCAGCAGCGCCTTGAGCGTGAATTCGCGCATGTCGGTCTTCTCAGGCACATAGGGTTTCAGTTCGGTGGACATCATATCCCCCTTTGCGGATAGGGCCTGCTCTGCAGGCATTTTGCCCGGACTACCCGATCGGAGGCTTCGTGTCAAACATATGATCACACTTGCCTTTTCATTGGCGTGTGCTATGCAGGCCCGGCACGTAAACCGAGGCTCGGCAGATATTGTCGACACCTCATTAAGATCGAAAGGAGGGCGTTATGGCGACACAGTACAATACCAATGACGTGGCCCAGCTCATCGATCGGTACATGAAGGCGTACGAGACTCGCAACATAGACGTGTTGGCGCAGACCGTTTCAAAGGATGTGAACTTTGTGGCCTACGGAACCGACCAGGGGGAGGTATGGCACGGTTGGGAGGTCTACCTTGGGGCGACTGAGAAACTCTTCGGCGCGCTCGACGAGATCCACTGGCAGAGGGGAAAGCCCGCGATTCGGTTTTCACAGGACGGGAACGTGGCCTGGTTCGCGGAGGAACTCAGCGGCAAGTTCCTCACCGGCGGTGAGGAGCATGGCTGCGATCTGCGCATCACAGGAATAGCGGAGAAGCGCGGCGGGCAGTGGACGATCGTTCAGTTCCACCGCTCGGTTCCGTTCACGCCGCACGCGGTTCCGTACCTCGAGACGCACGGGGTGCGCTTCGACTGATTTGACGTCAACCGGAGGATAACTAATCACTACACGAAACAAGGGGGAGATTATTATGGATAACCGCTCGTTCACGCCGTATGTCCCTGAGGGCACGGACATGCGCGAATTCACGCTGAGGGCCCTGGTTTTGGGTCTTGTGATGACGGTGGTGCTCGGTGCCGCAAACGCCTACCTGGGGCTCCGCGCCGGCATGACGATTGCGGCGACGTATCCTGCCGCGGTGCTGGGGATGGCCTTCCTCAGGATATTCAAGGGCTCCATCCTCGAAGAAAACATCGCAAGGACCGTCGGATCGGTCGGCGAATCTCTGGCGGCCGGCGCAATCTTTACGCTGCCGGCGTTCTTCCTGGCGGGCGTCTGGACAGACATGGCTACAGTCCAGCACTACCTCGAGGCCACGGGCATCATGGCGGTCGGCGGCATCCTGGGCATCCTCTTCGTCACCATGCTCCGCAGGGTGATGGTGAACGACGCCGAACTGCCGTATCCTGAGTCGATCGCAGCCGCCGAAATACACAAGGCGGGCCGAAAGGGCGGCAGCGGCGCGCTCTTCCTCATATGGGCGATGGTCGGCGGCGCGTTGGTGCAGCTGGCCGGCGCACTGTCGTTGTTCGCCACCAGCTGGGAGCGCTTCATCCACTTTGCCAAGACCGGCATCGGCCTCTTCACAGGACGCGGCGACCTGATCACCAAGGTCAGCGCAGGCGGCGGCACGCTCCTCACCACGCCTCACGTATCGCCGGCCTACATCGGTGTCGGCTACATAATCGGGCCGAGGCTGGCGGCGCTCAACTTCGCCGGCGGCGTACTCGCCTGGGGTCTCTTCGTTCCGCTCCTCCTGTACTTCGTGGGCCCTTCTCTCGAACCGCTCCTCCTGCAGCAGGGGACCGAGGTCACCTGGACCACCCTCGCGTACGCGGTCTGGAAGTTCATGGTGAGGCCGATAGCGATCGGCGGCATGCTGGTCTCGGCGGCCTATACGCTCTACCGCATGCGTAAGAGTCTGGCCACGGGCCTGGTGCGCTCGATCGGCGACCTCAAGAAAGCCGCCACTGAGAGCGAGAAGCAGAGCAGGCTGGACAAGGACATCAGCTTCAAGCTCGTGGCGCCGCTGATACTCCTCGTGTCCGTCGCCATGGGTTTCCTCTATTACTACTTCTGCAACGACGTTAAGGGCGCGGTCATCGCCACGGTGGTCATGGTCATAACCGGCTTTTTCTTCGCAGCGGTCTCAGGCTACCTCGTGGGCATGATCGGTTCCTCAAACAACCCGGTTTCCGGGCTCACGATATCGACGCTGATAATCGCGGCCCTGCTCATGGTGTTCATGGGTGTCTCGGGCGCCTCCGGTGTTGCAGCGGTGCTCGGGGTAGCCGCGGTCGTATGCGTATCATCCGCGGTCGCGGGCGAGATGCTGCAGGACCTCAAGGTCGGGCACATCCTTGGCGGCACGCCCTGGAAGATGCAGTCCGGCAACATTATTGCGGTCCTGATATCCGCGGTGGTGATGTTCATCCCGATCATTTTCCTGCACCAGGCGGACATAAACATGGGCGGCACGGGCCTCGGCGGCCAGGCGCTCCCGGCTCCGCAGGCAGGCCTCATGGCCATGCTCTCGCAGGGTATCGTCGCGGGTGAAATGGCGTGGCCGCTGGTGATCGTCGGCATGATCATGGCGATCGCGATGATCTGCGTGCAGGTGCGCAGCCCGATGCTGGTGTCGGTCGGCATGTACCTGCCGTTCGGGACCGTGTCGGCAATATTCGTCGGCGGCATAATCCGCGCCATTGCGGACAAGATCGCCGAGCGCCGCAAGTTCAATGACGCACAGAAGATCCGCATGGACAACGGCGGAGTGCTGCTGGCCTCCGGCTTTATCGCGGGCGAAGCGTTGATGGGACTCGTGATCGCGGGGTTGGCGGTCTTCAATATCTTCCTGCCGGCGGTCTTCGCTTCGCCTTCATTCATATGGGGAATCCTGATCTTCGTGGCCTTGGGCTACGTGTTGGTCAAATTCCCGCTCAAAAACGCAGGGAGCCCTGATGAACCAGCACCACCTGCAGCAATGGCATGACGTTGTAGCGACAAGAGAGATCGAATGGGAGGACGGCCCGGAGGATCGGGCCGTCCTTCTTGTCCCTCGATTCAGAAAGGGGCCGCTCGCCCGATGGCTGCAGCCCCGTTTGAAGAGGCCCCATATCAGGGTCAAGCTCGACGAACTGGGCAGCTTCGTCTGGCGCAGGCTAGACGGCGCCACGCCTTTTTGCAGGATCGCGGAGGCGATGAGGGAGCAGTTCGGCGAGCACGCGGAGCCGTCCGAGGCGAGGCTCAAGGCGTTCTTCACTCTGCTCTACAAGGACAACTTCGTGAAACTCTTCACACCGGGCCCTGCCGTAGGGAAATGTCCAGACTCTTCTACATAAAGACCTTCGGTTGTCAGATGAACGAGCACGATTCCGCCAAGATGGCGCTCCTGCTCGAGGCGCAGGGCTATGCGCCGAGCGACGACCCGTTCGCCTCGGATCTCGTGCTCTTCAACACCTGCACGATTCGCGAGAAGGCGCATCACAAGGCGATGAGCGAACTGGGCAGGGCCGCGGAGATCAAACGCAGAAATCCCGGGGCCCTCATCGGAGTCTCCGGTTGCGTCGCCCAGGAGATGGGTTCTCGCATCCTTGAAAGATTCCCGGAGATCGACTTCGTCTTCGGCCCGGATCAGCTCTGGAGGCTCCCGGAGATGATCGAACGGGCGATGGCGGGCGAGAGGACGACAGCCCTCGACCTGGTGGATGATCTTGCTGAATATCGTTTTCTCGGCCTTACACCGCCTGTCATAGACCGCTTGCCGCTGGTCACCGCTTTCGTAACGGTGATGAAGGGCTGCAACTGCGCTTGCAGTTACTGCATAGTCCCCTCTGTTCGAGGCCGCGAGATATCTAGGCCCGTGGACGAGATCGTCGAAGAGGTTCGCAGACTCGTCGAAGCGGGCGCAAAAGAGGTGACCATGCTGGGCCAGAACGTCTGCGCGTACGGGAAGGGCTCCGGCTCAAGCCTCGCCGCCCTCATCAGGAGGGTCGCCGACGAGACCGACATAATGAGGATACGCTTCACTTCGCCGCACCCCAGGGACGTGACCGACGAGTTGGTGCGTGAGTACAGGGATAATCCGAAGCTCGCCCCGCACATACACCTGCCGGTGCAGGCCGGCTCCAATGAGGTGCTGCGCCGGATGCGCCGCGGCTACACCCGGGAACGCTACATGGAGATCGCGCAGGATCTGAGGCAGGCGCGCCCAGGGATCTCGATCACCACCGATCTCATAGTGGGTTTCTGCGGCGAGACCGACGCGGATTTCGAGGAGACGCTGGGCCTTATGCAGAGTGTGGAGTTCGACTCCGCGTTTGCGTTCAAATACTCGTCCAGGCCTGGCACGGAGGCGGCCGAGCGAATGCAGGACGACGTGCCGCAGGCCGTGAAGGAGTCGAGGCTCAAACAGCTGCTCGATCTGCAGCGCGCGTCATCCAGGCGCCGCAACGAGTCGCTCGTGGGGAGCACGGGGGATGTGCTGGCCGCAGGTCTCGACAGGATGGGCAACGGGCTCGTCACCGGCAGGCTCGCGGACAACCGCATAGTACATTTCGCTGGCCAAGGGGGGCAGATTGGCTCTATAGTGCGTGTCCGGATTACGGCGGCGAACGACAATTCGCTTGCCGGGGAGGCGACAGGATGAACGAGCGCAAGGCGGAGACGGATTTCGTGGAGATGAAGGTGACCGGCCTCACGATAGACCCTTTCACCAGCATGCCGATCATCATCCTCAAGGACATGGAGGAGAAGTGCGCGCTCCCGATCTGGATCGGGCTCATCGAGGCCTCGGCTATCGCCACTGAGCTCGAACACATCGAACTCTCCAGACCCATGACGCACGATCTGCTTAAGAACATATTCGATTCGGTCGGCATCAGCGTGAAGAGGGTGGAGGTGAGCGATCTGGCGGACAACACCTTCTACGCCAAGATCATACTCAAGCAAGGCGAGAGGGAGTTTCTGATGGACTCGCGTCCGTCGGACGCTATCGCTGTGGCGCTCCGGACCCGTTCGCCCATATATGTGGCGAGGGGGGTCATCGACAAGTCGCGCAAGATAGACCTCGCAAAGGAGGGGGCGCAGGAGGACTCGAAGAAGCAGAAGTGGACCGAGATCCTCGAAAACCTTTCGGTGGAGGACTTCGGCAAGTACAAGATGTAGGCGGATGCTGCGGGAATCTCAATGTGGAAAAAGATCGCCAGGTGGTCTGTGACGCTGGCCTATGCGGCCGGCGTATATTATTTGTCCGTGATCCCGGGCGACGGCCCGGAACTATTTCCCCAACAGGACAAGGTCCTCCACTTCGTGTTATACGCGGGGCTCGCGTTCCTCTTCGTCTGGTCGCTTCGGATCACCAACCTTAGATTCTGGCCGCATGTTCCTCTCCTGGCCGCGGCCTTGACCGTTGCGTACGGCGCGCTCAACGAGGTCAACCAGCTCCGCATCCCTTACAGGAGCGCCGAATTTTTGGATGTCGTCGCCAACACGCTGGGCGCAGCACTCGGCGCTTGCGTCGGCGCGTTTTCGGCGAAGTCTATGGAGGCGCGGAGGCTGAGGCGCAGGCGCGAGTGCGCTTCTGGAGGCGGGGCATGATCGAATCGTTCGACATGAAAGTCCCCATGATAGACGTCTCATGCTTCGTCGCGGAAAACGCGGTCGTGCTCGGCGACGTGATCCTGGGCTCGCTCTCCAGCGTATGGTTCAACGCGGTGATAAGGGCCGACTTGGGCCGCATAAGCATAGGCAGGCGCTCAAATATCCAGGATGCGTCCGTGCTCCACATCGAGGCCGGCGAGAGCTGCTCGATCGGCGACGACGTGACCGTGGGTCACGGCGCGATACTCCACGGATGCGTCGTGCGCGACCGCGTGCTCGTGGGCATGGGCTCCGTCATAATGAACGGAGCGGATATCGGCTCAGACAGCATAGTGGGAGCCGGCTCTTTGGTGACAGAGGGCACAGTCGTGCCTCCGCGATCCCTGGTGTTCGGCGCGCCCGCGAAGGTGAAGAGGGCGCTCACTGACGAGGAGGTCGCCGGCATAGTCGCCTCGGCTGAGCGCTATTCGAGGAACGCCTCGCACTATATCGATCTCGGCTTTTCGAACGGACTCTGATCGTCATGCTCTATCCTGATTTTAAAAGATACGTAGCTTCGCATGATCTCTTTGCTGAGGGAGAGAGGATCATCCTCGCGGTGTCCGGCGGCGTGGACTCCATGGTTATGATGGACCTCGTTTCGCGCGTCGCCCGCCCCATGGACCTCAATGTCTGCGTGGCTCATGTTAACCACGGCCTTCGCGGCAGACAGTCGGACATGGACGAGGGGCTGGTGAAGGAGGAGGCGGCGCGCCTGGGTTTTGATTTTGCATCGAGGCGCGCGCCCCCCAAGAAGGACCAAAATCTACAGGACTCCGCGCGCACGGCGAGGTTCTCCTTCTTCAGGCGTCTTGCCCGGAAGTCCGGTGCCTCCAAGGTGCTGCTCGCCCACAACAGGGGCGACCAGGTCGAGACCGTCCTCATGCACCTCATAAGGGGGTCGGGGCTCCCTGGCCTCTGCGGCATGCGCCCAGCCTCATCGGCGGACGGGCTCATCGTCGTGAGGCCCATGCTCTTCGCGCCGAGGAAGGCCATCGCGCGTTACGCGCGTGAGCGCAGGGTCCGCTTTCGCGAGGACAGGACCAACCGCACGCTGAAATACCGGCGCAACGAGATCAGACACAGGCTCATGCCGCTGCTCGCGGGTTTAAATCCCAGGATCGAGGAGTCGCTCGCCGCCATGGCAAAGACGCTCGCCGACGACGAGTGCGCTCTGGACCTCATCGCCAAAGCCTCTTTTTACGAGGTGTGCAGCCGCGCGGCAAAGGGAAGGGTCTCCTTGCGCGCAGAGGACTTTCGCGCCATGCCCGAAGCGATCCGCAGCCGGATGCTCGTCATCGCATGGCATAAGGCCACCGGGAAAAGGGCCGACCTCAACCGCGACCAGATAGAGCGCATGGATTCGATCGCCTTGTCCGGCAAGGGCCAGGGCGCGTACGGCCTGCGCGCTCCGTGGGAGTTCAGGATGAGCAAAGGGCTGATCGTCATCCAGAGAAGGTCTGCGCGGTGAACAGGGCCTCAATTGACCTTGCCTTGCCGCGTCATCTCAGTTAAATTCCGGACTCAATGCAATTTTCAGGAGGTCGTATGCCTGTCGAGAAAAGGGGCCCCATCGGCAACGCTCCGCACAAGACCATAGCGCTCTGGCTCATCATCGTGCTCATGGTGATAGCGGTGCTGCACGTAATGAATCAGCCGATGGAGCAGAGCGAGAAGATAAGCTTCTCGGAGTTCCTCACCGCGGTCGGCTCCAATCAGATAGAGACCGTCACGATACAGGAGGACGATTACCGCGGCAAGTTCAAGCCGGATTATCGCAACGGCGTGCGCTTCCAGACCATAGGTCCCATCGACAGCGAAGAGGCGCTCAAGCGCCTGGCCGGCACCGACGCTAAAGTCGACTACATGAAGAAGAAGGAGACCCCGCTCTGGCAGACCATGCTCATCTCGTGGCTGCCGATGCTGTTACTCTTCGCGTTCTTCTTCATCTCCATGCGCCAGATACAGGTAGGCGGCGGGAAGGCGATGAGTTTCGGCCGCAGCAAGGCGAAGCTGCTTGCCGACAGCCAGAAGAAGGTCACCTTCGCCGATGTGGCAGGGGTCGAGGAGGCCAAGGAGGAGCTTCGCGAGATCATCGAGTTCCTGCGCGAGCCAAAGAAATTCACGGTGCTCGGCGGCCGTATACCTAAGGGCGTGCTGCTCGTCGGCCCTCCGGGTTCGGGCAAGACGCTCATCGCCCGCGCGGTCGCAGGCGAGGCCTCTGTCCCATTCTTCTCCATATCCGGATCCGAGTTCGTGGAGATGTTCGTGGGCGTGGGCGCATCCCGCGTGCGAGATCTCTTCGAGCAGGGCAAGAAGCAGGCGCCCTGCATCGTCTTCATCGACGAGATCGACGCGGTCGGCCGCCATCGCGGCGCGGGTCTCGGCGGTGGACACGACGAGCGCGAGCAGACCCTGAATCAGCTCCTCGTGGAGATGGACGGCTTCGAGTCCAATGAAGGGGTGATAATCATGGCTGCCACCAACAGGCCGGATGTGCTTGATCCTGCGCTGCTCCGTCCCGGCCGCTTCGACAGGCGCGTGATAGTGCCGAGACCGGACGTAGGCGGGCGCGAGGCCATACTCAAGGTGCACTCGCGCAACAAGCCGCTATCCAGCGACGTCGAGCTCTCAACCGTTGCGCGCGGGACCCCCGGATTCTCCGGCGCCGACCTGGAGAACGTGGTGAACGAGGCGGCGTTGCTCGCGGCTCGCGTCGGCAAGAAAATGATCGACATGGTCGACTTCGAGCACGCGAAGGACAAGGTGCTCATGGGCTCGGAGAGGAAGAGCATGATCATCTCCGAGGAGGAGAAGCGCAACACCGCGTTCCACGAGGCGGGCCACACCCTCGTCGCCAAGCTAATCCCTGGCACGGACCCGATACACAAGGTCACCATCATCCCGCGAGGTGCGGCGCTTGGCCTCACTCAGCAGCTCCCGGTGGACGACCGCTACACGCAGAACAGGCGCTACTGCGAGAACGGTCTGGCCATCCTCCTCGGCGGCAGGGCGGCCGAGGAGCTCATCTTCGGCCAGCCCACCACCGGTGCTGGCAACGACATCGAGAGGGCCACCGAGCTCGCGCGAAAGATGGTCTGCGAGTGGGGGATGAGCGAGAAGATGGGGCCGCTCGCCTTCGGCAAGAAAGAGGAGGAGATCTTCTTAGGCCGCGAAATCAGCAGGCACGCTGACTACAGCGAAGCCACGGCACAGGACATAGACGCAGAGGTAAGGCGCATCGTCATGGATGCCTACAACCTCGCCAGGGACCTGCTCGCCAAGAACCGGGAGAATCTGGAGCGACTGGCCCAGGCCCTCCTCGAGTACGAATCTCTCTCCGGCGATGAGATCGACACGATCATGCGCGGAGAGAAGATAGTGCGCAAGCAGACCCCCCTGCCGGAGGCTCAGCCGGCCGGCAACGCCAAGACGAGGGAGCGCGATAAAGGCATGGCCGAGTCGGCCCCGAAGATCGCGCCGGAGACAGCATGAGGATAGGGAGACTCGAACTCGCAGGCGGACGGCCTGCGATAATGGGCATCGTGAACGCGACCCCCGATTCATTTTCAGACGGGGGTCGTTTTTTGGAGCCGACCGCCGCGATCGAACATGCCCTGGCGATCGAGGGCCAGGGTGCGCGGATCATCGACGTGGGCGGCGAGTCCACGAGGCCCGGGGCGGCGTTGGTTTCACCGGACGAGGAGCTTTCGAGGGTGATTCCGATCATCGAGGGGGTGAGGAGACACAGCCGTGTTCCCATCTCCATAGACACCACCAAGTCGGAGGTAGCAAGAGCGGCGCTGGATGCGGGCGCCGACATGATCAACGACGTCAGCGCCGGCCGTTTTGACCCTGAGATGCTGCCGCTGGCAGCGAAGAGGGGTGTGCCGATTGCCCTCATGCACATGAAGGGCACCCCAGGGAACATGCAGGACAACCCCTTGTACAACGACATCATGGGCGAGATCATGGCATTCTTGGCAGAGGCGATATCCAGGGCGGAGAGGGCCGGAATCAGCCGGGAGAGGATAGCGATCGACCCGGGCATAGGCTTTGGAAAAACGGTCGAGGGCAACATCACGATACTCAAGCGCCTCCCCGAGTTTAAGAGGCTCAATGCCCCGATCCTCATAGGCACTTCAAGAAAATCCTTTATTGGTAAGGTGTTAGAGCTTGAATCTAATCAAAGACTTGAAGGTACTCTCGCCACACTGGCGATCGCTATACAAGGCGGCGCCTCCATACTTCGGGTGCACGACGTGGAGGCTGCAAGGCGTTTTATCGACATGTATCATGTCCTCTGCAAATAGACGTATAAACTTGAAATACCGATCGTTTTTTTGTAATCAGGCTCAATCCGCAGCCCATCAGGGGACAATCAGATGAGTGATTTGAAACGGGAGATATTCGGCACTGACGGGGTCCGGGGTAAGGCCAACATCGCGCCCATGGACTCTGAAGTCGCACTTTCGCTCGGAAGGGCGATCGCCGGCCTGTTTCAGAACGGCCGCCACAAGCACAGGATCGTGGTCGGCAAGGACACCAGGCTCTCGGGCTACATGATCGAGACCGCGCTCGCATCCGGCATCTGCTCAGTTGGCGCGGACGTCTGGCTCGTGGGGCCCCTGCCCACGCCGGGCATCGCCTTCATAGCGCGGAGCATGCGCGCGGACGCGGGTGTGGTGATCTCCGCGTCGCACAACCCATACGATGACAACGGCATAAAATTCTTCGACAGAGATGGGTTCAAGCTGCCCGATGCGCTGGAGATCGAAATGGAGGAGAAGGTCCGATCAGGGACGAGGTTGCGTCCCACCGGCGACTCGATTGGAAAGGCGCACCGCATAGAGGACGCTGGCGGGCGCTACATCCAGTACCTCAAGGGATCGTTCCCCAATGAACTGACCCTCCTGGGCTTCCGGCTCGTGGTGGACTGCGCGAACGGCGCCGGGTACAGGGTGGCGCCCACGGTCTTCGAGGAGCTCGGCGCCGAGGTCATAGAGATAGGCACGCGGCCGGACGGCCTCAACATCAACGACGCGTGCGGTTCGCTTCACCCCGAGAGGATGTGCGAGCTCACCCGCAAGATGAAGGCGAACGCCGGCATTGCGCTCGACGGCGATGCGGACCGCGTGATCATGTGCGACGAGAAGGGCGACCTCGTCGACGGCGACGTGATAATGGCGCTGGCTGCGCTCGACCGCAAGAGGCGCGGGAAGCTCGCGAAGGACACGCTCGTGGCCACGATCATGAGCAACCTGGCGCTCGATCGCGTGATGAGGGAGAAGGGCGTTGAGGTGGTTCGCACCAAGGTCGGCGACCGCTACGTCATAGACGAGATGCGGCGGGGCGGCTACAACCTGGGAGGCGAACAGTCCGGCCATCTCATCTTCCTCGACCACAACACCACCGGCGACGGGATCATGGGTGCGCTCAACGTGCTGGCGATCATGCTGAGGCAGGGGCGTCCGCTCTCGGAGCTGGCGAAGATATTCGATCCCTATCCGCAGGTGCGCGTGGACGTGGAGGTGCTCAAAAAGATCGAGTTCATGAATATCCCCGCGATAGCGACCGCGCTGGAGTCTTACCGCAGCGAGCTCGGCAGGGACGGCAGGCTCCTGCTCCGCTACTCGGGCACCGAGAACATCGCGCGAGTCATGGTGGAGGGCTGCGACCGCGGCAGGATACGCAACATGGCGGACGACCTGGCCGGGCTGATCAGGTCGCACCTGAATACGGACGGCAGGTCAATTTGAATATGACAAAATTGGGCGTCAACGTAGACCACGTGGCCACGATAAGGCAGGCGCGCGGGACCGCCTATCCGGATCCGACGGCCGCAGCGCTTGAGGCTGAGAAAGGCGGAGCCGATCAGATCACGATCCACCTGCGCGAGGACAGGCGTCACATCGTCGACTCGGACCTGCGGAGCATCAAGGCCGCGATCTCGGTCCCCCTCAACCTCGAGATGTCGATCGCGGACGAGATAGTGGGCATCGCGTGCTCGACCGGACCGGCCACTGCGACCCTTGTACCCGAGAGGAGGCAGGAGCTGACCACCGAGGGCGGTCTCGACGTCGTCTCGGATCTGGCTTCGGTGAGAAGGGTCGCCATGCGACTCAAGGACGTCGGCATAGCGGTGAGCCTCTTCGTGGACCCTGATATCTTTCAGATCGAAGCGTCGAAGGAGGCCGGGGCCGACTTCATCGAGCTGCACACCGGCGCGTATTGCGATTGTGCGGATGCTGTCTGCGCGAGGGTTGAGCTCGAAAGGCTCGTGCGCGCAGCCGAGAGGGCGAAGGAGCTTGGCTTCAAGGTCTGCGCGGGCCACGGCATAAATTACGAGAACGCCGCGAAGATCGCGCGTGCGCTTCCCCAGGTAGTGGAATACAACATCGGCCACGCCATCGTCGCCCGCGCGATCCATATCGGCATGCGGGAGGCGGTCCGCGAAATGAAGGATTTCTTGAGGGCGTGATATGATAATAGGAATCGGCGTGGACATAGTGGACGTCAAGCGCTTCGAATCCATCATCTATAGGTGGAGGGAGCAATTCTTGCGCAGGGTCTTCACGGACAAGGAGATCAAGTACTGCAATACCAAAAAACATCCCGCACAGCGTTTTGCGACGCGCTTCGCCGCCAAGGAGGCATTCATCAAGGCGCTCTTCTCCAGGGAGCAAAAGGGGATCAGGTTCTCGGACATCGAGATAGACCAGCTCGACGGAAGGCCGGTCATCAATCTCAGCGGCGCGGTGAGCGAGTTGGCGAAGGGCTACGACATAAAACGAACGCACATCATGGTCTCCCACGACGGGGACTACGGAATAGCGAACGTCGTCCTTGAAGGATGAAGACAGACCGACCACAGCCGATCAAACCCGCGATGTTCGCCGATCTCATGAGGCCCAGGCGCATGGATGCGCACAAGGGCGCGTACGGCCATATGCTGGTCTTCGCGGGCTCGGGCGGTCATCTCGGCGCAGGATATCTCGCATCAATGGCCGCGCTGCGCGCAGGCTGCGGGCTCTGCACCTACTGCATGCCCGCGGCTGCGTTCGAGCGTTTCGACGCGCGCTATCCCGAGATCATGTGCGACCCCATACCTGATGCGGGCAGAGGTCGCTTCGCGCCGGAGGGGCTTGCGGCGGCGAAGGAGGCGTGCGAAGGAAAACAGGCGCTCGCGATCGGACCTGCGATCGGCACTGCGGACGAGACGCGAAAATTCGTGAATCAATTGCTCAGCGAGGTGCCGTTGCCTGCGGTCGTGGATGCGGACGCGCTCAACGTGTTGGACCTCTCCTCGTTGGCGAAGAGGTCTTCTCCCGCGGTCCTCACTCCCCATCCCGGTGAGATGTCGAGGCTAATGGGTGTTCGCACGGAGGAGGTCCAGTCCGCGAGGCAGGAGATCGCCATGCAACTCGCGCGCAAGGCGGGGGCTGTGGTCGTGCTCAAGGGACACGATACGGTGGTCGCTTCTCCTGACGGGAAGATGGCGATCAACCCGACCGGGAATCCCGGCATGGCTAGCGCAGGCATGGGAGACGCGCTCACCGGGATTCTGGCCTCGTTCATCGCGCAGGGCGCGGACGCATGGAGCGCCTCGATATGCGCAGTCTACATCCACGGCTTGGCGGGCGATCTGGCGGCGCAGGAGCTCGGCGAGTCCTCCGTGATCGCCACGGACGTGATAGATCGCATCGGAAGGGCATTTGAGAAAGCGCGTCATGAAGAGAGTGACTAAATCTCCGGACGAGACGTTCGAGCTTGCGGCAAAGTTCGCACAGCGCCTCAAACGAGGGGACGTGCTGGCGCTCGTGGGCGAACTGGGCGCGGGCAAGACCCGTTTCGTGCAGGGGCTGGCGGCAGGTCTGGGCGTGCCTGACGGCGTGTTCGTGCGCTCGCCCACGTTCGCCTTGATCAACGAGTATCGCGGCGGCCGCATGCCGCTGTATCACTTCGACTTCTATCGCTTGGGCAGGGAGTCCGAGCTCGGCGATCTGGGGCTTGCGGAATACGTGGACGGGGACGGCGCCACTGTCGTAGAGTGGGCGGATCGCTTTCCGGGCGCACTGCCGGGGCGCGCGAAGAGGATCGAGTTCAGCATAATGGACGAAAAAACGAGAAAAATTGAATTCGTGTCATCCCGGAGGGAGTCGCATGTTTGATCTGGCGGTAATCGGCGCGGGGCCAGGCGGCTACGTCGCGGCGATCAGGGCCTCGCAGCTCGGCGCGAAGGTCTTGCTCGTGGAGCGCGGAGAGTTGGGCGGCGTGTGCCTAAACCGCGGATGCATACCAACCAAGGCGATGATCGCCTCTGCCCACGCGCTGCGCGCGGTGAGGCGCGCGGCCGAGTTCGGTGTGAAGATCTCCGGCGAGAAGGCCTCCGTCGATATGACCGTAGTCAAGGCGCGCAAGGACGCGATAGTGGAGAAGCTGCGTGCAGGCATTGCGCAGCTCCTGAAATCCGGCGGCGTCACGATCGTGAAGGGGAGCGCCGCTCTGTCGGGCGATGGGAAGATATCGATCGACGGAGTTACGCACGAGGCAAAAAACATCCTCATAGCCTCAGGCTCCGCGTGGATAGAGCTGCCCGGTCTCCAACTCGACGGCAGGTCGATCGTGACCACGGACGAGGCGCTCGACTGGACCGAGGCGCCGGCGAGGCTCCTGATCGTGGGCGGCGGGGTGATAGGCTGCGAATTCGGATGCATGATGCGCGAGTTCGGATCAGAGGTGACGATCGTCGAGGCCACCCCATCCATACTCCCGCCCGTAGAGGCCGCGATATCGAGACTGCTCGCGCGCTCCATGAAGGAGCAGGGCATTTCGATCATGACCTCGATGACTGTGAATTCCGCAGAGGCTGCAGGCGGAAGCGTCAAGGCCCGGCTCTCCGGCGGCGAGGAACTCGAGTTCGACCGGGTGCTCATGGCGGTGGGGCGCCGGCCGCATACAAAAGGGCTCGGGCTGGAATCGGCCGGTGTGGCCCTCACCGAGCGGGGTGCGATCAAGGTGGACGAGAGATTCGCGACCTCGCGCAAGGGGGTCTACGCGATCGGCGACGCGATCGGAGGCATGATGCTCGCGCACGCTGCGAGCGCACAGGGGATAGCTGCGGTGGAGAACATCTTCGGCAAGCGCGGGATATATGACGCGGCGACGGTTCCGTCGCCTATCTTCACCTCGCCGGAGATAGGAGCGGTGGGGCTCACCGCAGAGGAGCTCAAGAGGCGAGGGATCGAATTCAAGACTGGCCGCTTCCCGTATGCGGCAAGCGGCAAGGCGCTCTGCGATGGCGATGCGGAGGGACAGGCGATCGTGCACACTGACGCGGAGGGAAAAATTCTCGGCGCACACGTGATCGGCAGGGACGCGACGCTCCTCATACCCGAGCTCGCTCTCGCCATGCGCAAGGGGATGGGCGCGAGGGAGGTAGAGGAGACTGTGCATGCGCATCCAACTCTCTCTGAGGTCGTGGCCGAGGCGGCCGCGGATGTTTTCGGCATGGCGATACACAAGGCCGGCAAGAGGCGCTAGAGGATGATCATGAAAACCATAGTCCATAAATACGGCGGCACGTCTGTCGCGGATCCGGGCCGCATCAAGGCGGTGGCAAAGCGCGTGGCGAACTCGTGGCGCGCGGGCGAACGTGTAGCGGTCGTGGTCTCTGCGCAGTCCGGCGAGACCGACAGACTCATCAAACTCGCGCAGGAGATGTCGCGCGAGCCCGACGCGCGCGACATGGATCTGCTGGTCGCGACCGGAGAGCAGGCCTCGGTCGCGCTGCTCTCACTGGCGCTTCGGGGCGAGGGATTGGAGACCGAGACATTCCTGGGTTTCCAGGCCGGCATCTTCACCGATGCAAATCACGGCCGCGCCCGCATAGAGCGCATCGACCCCACGGCCGTGAGGTCCGCGCTCGATGCGGGAAGGGTGGCGATCGTCGCCGGCTTTCAGGGAACGACCGGCGAGGGCAGGGTGACGACGATCGGCCGCGGCGGTTCGGACACCTCTGCGGTGGCGCTCGCAGCCGCCCTCAAGGCGGACCGTTGCGAGATATTCACTGACGTGGAGGGGGTCGCGACCGCGGATCCCAGGCTGTGCCCGGATGCAAAACTCCTCAAGTGCATTTCGTACGAGGAGATGATGGAGCTTGCGGACACCGGCGCGAAGGTCCTTCATGCCCGCTGCGTGGAGCTCGCCGCAAAATTCAAGGTCCCGCTCGTCGTGCGTTCCTCATTCACCGAATCCCCCGGCACCTTGGTCGTGCCTGAAGAGAGAGTGCTCGAGGGAAGCGTGGTCACGGGCATCAGTCTCACCACCGGCGAGGCCAAGGTGGCTATACGCAAGGTCCCCGACAAGGTTGGGGTCACGGCAGCGATCTTCGCCCCTATCGCGAAAGCCGGCATCGATGTGGACCTCATCATCCAGAACGTCTCTGAGGACGGATACACGGACCTCACGTTTACGGTTCCGAAAAACGATCTCAGGCGCGCGATGACGCTGGCCGAGGCCGCGGCGCGCGAGGTCAAGGCGGGAAGGGTGGAGGCGGCGGGCGATATCGCCAAGGTCTCGATCGTGGGGCTGGGCATGCGCTCGCACGCAGGAGTGGCGCACCGCATGTTCGCGGCGCTGGCGAAGGAGGGGATCGCGATCCAGATGATCGGCACCAGCGAGATCAAGGTCTCGATAGTGGTGGATATCAGGCACTCGGAGAGGGCGGTGAGGATCCTGCATTCTGCCTTTTATTTATAAAATTCACCTATTCGATGCTTGAGTGCCGATTGTACAAGTGCTAGGCTTCCCCGCGTTCAAAAGTGTCGAATAATTGACGCATATGAAATCCATATCATATTGAGAAGCGGATGACTTCTCCCTGCCTGTCAAATTATTTTTCAATATCAATAAGTTATATGTATATTTGTGCACCCATACCTATGGCATCCGGCTTGCAATCATGTCTGATGGAGGGGAAAGCGAGGATCCTATGAAACGTGCATATTCACTGTGTCTTGCGGCAGTCGGTGTCGTCGCAATTATTGCGTCGGTCGCTGTTGCCCAGGAGGTCAAGTTCTCCAAGCCGATCCTGATCGGCGGGGACAACGCTCTTGATCAGACGAAGACTCAGTCCACTGATCTCGAGTTCTTCGCCCACCCGGCGGGCATCGGCAAAAACTTCAAGCCCGACAAGAAGATCGAGATGCCAGGCATGGTGCCTATCGAAGTGGGCGACGTGGCCGCCTCGCCAGGCGCGCCTGCGGAAGGGGCAATCTCAGCGAATTCGCCCGGCGTCGACCATCTGAAATCCAGGGCAGACGCTCCCGGCGTGCTGGATCCGCTCACCGGCATCGGCACCGACGACTTCGTCATGTTCATGGATCATCCTACGTATGGAGACACCTATCTTGCTGCGGCCTTCGAGTACCAGATGAAAGACTCTCGACAGGCGCATCGGCTTATCATGGCGGACTTAAGAAGCGAGGCGGAGGCGAACGAATTCAACGCTCTGTTCGGGGTCGATCCTCTGGAGGAGGGATTGATCGGCAACGCTGCTCCTGTTGCCCCATACGATTCGCCTGAGACCTATCCCACCACAGTGGTGCACCAAGACAAGTCATTCAAGTGGTGTCTGCTCCCCAATGTCTACATGCCTTCCATGGGGTTCTGGGAATGCGGCGCGCCGATACCGGCCAACGTGGCGCTCGGCGGCAATGAGTACAAAGATGCGCTCATGTACGATTTTGTCGATATCGGCACAGGCCTTGTCGGCGCGGTCTACGATCCTGTTCCGCTTAAAGCCAAGCCTGAAATTTACATGTCGCTTACAGTCTCCGATCCGGCTCCCATGACTCTGAAGTTCGCCTATACGTACGCGGATTTTTCCCCTTACGCCTATTTCTCGCCCCTCGCTCTCTTCCGCAAGGCGAACCTCGCCGGCTCCGAGCGCTACCTGTTCGGCGGCTACACGGCCTATGAGATGCCGTATATCGATGTCAGCAGCGGCATGAAAAAACTGGTACCGTTCGTGCTCAACAACTGGATCCTGCCCTTGGCCATGAACCCGATCGCAATCGATGCGGTCGATTTGAAGGGCGCGTCGTCCTGGCAGAATTGTGGGCTTTCGGAATGCAGCCCGAACGTGCCGTACCCCGACACCGATCTCGTCGTGGCGTACCAAGGCACACTCTTTGATCTTGAGAGCAACCTTTACGACATCTGGGGCAGGCCTCTCGTCATGGCGAATGAGTACCACAACTGGCGCTGGCATCTCGGCACCTGCGAGACTGCCGGTTGCGCTGATTTCGACGACCTGGATGCAACCCGCTTCCCTGATCGCCGGACCGCGCTTGCCATGGCCTGGATTCAGAAGAACAAGTGGTTGCAGTCCAGCCCTGACGGCGATTACGTGGACATGAACCCAAGCCACGTCTTCAGCCCCACGCACCCGATCCTCGTGGGCTCAGGGATGTATGACAACGAGGTCGTGACCGACTATGCCGACGACCCCATCAACAGACATCAGGTTTTGTTTGTGCCGTCCGGGTGCAGCGAAGTCGAATGCCCTGGCGGAGGGATGATATACTATGTGTCGAACTGGGAAAAATTCAAGAAGCTGTGGTTCAAGTACGTGGACAACGAATTTACGGGCGCCGGGCCCTTTTGCACTTCAGACACATATAAATACCAAGAGACCCCGTTCATCATGCCCTATCTGCTCAGGGTCGAGCGACCGGCCGAGGGATTCGTGCCCTATGAAGTCAAGGTCGCCAACCTTGACGGCGATAAGTGCGGCGATTTCATCGTGACCTGGCGTGGGGCGCAGACCGTCGCTGATCCGGATGGCGTAAAGTTCGACGACGGCGCGGGCGCGATGTTCTCCAACCGCGTGAGCATCGTGCTGCGCAACGAGATCGCGGGTCCCGGCTGCGAATTCACGGCCTCCTATCCAGCAGATATACCGAATTACGTGGTTGTCCCGGGTGCGCAGGTCGCCTCCGCGGTGACAGGCGATTTTGACGGCGACGAGCTGATCGACATAGCTGCAGGAAACGTACTCCCCGAATTGGCGGAAGATGGCAGCAGCTACAGCGCATATGAATACGTCTTGCGCCGTGTGCTCAATTTCTCGACCCTGCCTCAGGACATGTTGCGCGTACAGGTCGGCTTCACTTCCACCGATTTGGCGCAAGCCAAGGGTGTGAGCAGGGTCAAGGCCTATGAGGCCTCTACCGGCCCCGATACCCTGGCGCAGATCGTGGGCAGGCCATTGATGCTGCCTGACATAGGCTGCCCTGACTATTCCGGATCCGACGATCCCACGGTAGCCAGCGCTTTTGAGAATTACTGGGGCGTGTACGCAAACCTCCTTTCCGCGTACGGAGCGGCGGGCCCGAAAGCGGATGTGTTCAACGTGGTGGCCCCGTTCATCGATTCGACGAACCATCCCGTGCCGATCGGTTGTTCTTCGCCCAAACCGTATTGCGAACTTACGGGCAGCAAATGGCCGCTCTACAGCACCGACGATTGCTGTTCGTCGCCATGCAGCTGGGGCGCCGCTTCTCCGGCGGACGTAGTCAACACGCAGTGCTATATGCACCTCAAAAAACTCAAGGATACGTCGTGCTGGCACAGTCAGTGGCTGAATGATTTGCCGACGTGGATGGTCACGGGGTGCCCCTGGGCCTCGAACTCAGACGAGGGCAGCAGCGGCAACGGCGACAGCGACTTTGCACAGGCAGGACGCAGCGACGTGATCGTAGGCGAGGGAGACGCAATAGCCCGCGCCTCGGAGCTCGTCTATGCTGCCGCACAGGAGCTCGACGCCTCTTCCACGGCGCGGCTAGCGGCCGCGGTGGAACAGTCGGTATTCCCGCATGTGGACCTTGAGGCCATGCTTGAGCTTGCGCTCGGCGCCCAGGCTGAAAAGGATCCCCAGCTCGCCAAGATGATGGAGATGCTCAGCTCCGGCGACAATCTGAAGAACGTAAACAGCATGATCAACGATTTCATAGACCGCCTCGATGCGCCGCCGCGCTCCATGGAAGAGTATTTCATGCAGAAGATCGTCTCGGCGGCGTATCTGCCGTCGATCATGGGCAAAGCCTCGAATTCGAGGTCCGACGTGAGAAGCGACCAAAAGGCTGCGCGTATTGCAGCCGGCTGTTCGCTGATCTATGAGAAACCCGACGCTGGTGTCAGTAATTTCTCCGGCGATGTTGCCGCATCGGTCGCAAGGTTCATCGACAGGCTCACCGACCTGTTCGTCAAAAAGGCCGGCGCTGCCTGCGGAGACGGCGTAGTCGAGGCTACTGAAGGTTGCGATCATAACCTGGCGGATCCGACGAGCAATACCACCGGGGCTCCGTATTATCTTTGCGAGGGTCTTTCATCCAACGACCCGAATTGTGATGTAGCTGCCTATACCTGTTCTCCATTTCATTCTCTTGACACCGATAAGTGCAGGTGCACCAGACCTTTCTGCGGCGACGGATGCGTATCCGCTCCTGATGAGGCATGCGATCCAAGGGCGTCCGAGCTGTTGCCGAGCGTCTACGGCAGCAACAATAATTGCCCGGTCGGCACCTCCTGTTCAGCCACTTGCGAATGCGTGGCGCCGCCGATCACGGTGGGAAGCTTGCTCGGCGATCTGAAGTTCCCCATCGGCCAGGCCATGCCTGGTCTTCGCGAGCTAACCGCCGTCGTGCTCAAAATGCCCAATCTCTGTAATCCCGCCGACGGAGTGCTTAATACGGGCGAACAGTGCGATATGTTCGGCACTTTGCCCGGCGATTCGAGCTACGCCGCAACGGTCAACGCGCAGTGCGACTCCACGGGCAACGGGCCTGCGGATATCTGCGAGATCAACTGCACATGCTATCGCGGCGGTGCGACGACGGCAGTGGGGCTCAGGAACAACGACTGCATAGTGCAATGCGCGACCTATCCCAACGACGCGGTGGCTGCCAAGTACAAGGAGACCAACGACAAGATCCGCGCGATCACAGGCAGGACCGACGACTTCATCTGTCCGGAGGAGCAGGGCGTCACAGTGGTCTGCCGCGTGGACGGTTCGTCCGCCCCCACGGTTGCGCCATCCGAACTCAGCCTCTCGCTCTCGGGCGATCCTCTCGGCGGAGTCGCGGGCAACGTCCTGCCGTACTCGATCATCCAGTCCGGCGGCTCTGCGTTCGAAGACGAGACCAAGCTTGAGTTTCGTTCGTTCGTCACGGTGGAGCAGCCGATAATGCTCGTGCCGCTGGGCGGCTCCGAACTCCCGTCTGCCCAGGTTGTGGTGCCCAGCCTTGCTTCCAGCGTTGGAGCTGTCCCCATGACCACGACCTCCGTGGCCGCAGGTGCCTCCGGATCCACGCTCGTGAACAATATGTATTCGCACCGCCTGATAATAGGCGGCGGCGATGGCGAGTTGTCGTTGGATATGGCGCTGAGTGCGGATGCGCTGCCCGGCACGGCGGTGACCCTGCACGAGCTCAAGATGCGCACGGTCAACACGGGCGGCTCATGGGTCGCGGCCGAGGGCGCCACCAAGGATCTCAAACCGGTTGAGGATCGCATCGACTGGCCGCAGCTCATGGCGATGATGGATGAGAGGGTGAAGGCGATGGGAGGCGCGGTGCCCACCTCCGCAATATACGCGGACAATGCGTACCCAGTGGTTCCCAATCAGCGCTACGCGTTCTCGCTCTACCAGGAGAAGTACACGACTGCGGCCGAAGGCGAGGCGCAGACGGTCGACCTTCCCTTCGGTTTCATAGTGGGCGATCCGATGGTATACGGACAGGGCAGCGGTTGCGGATGCTTCGTGGCCGGCGCTGAGCCAACGCTGGGCTCGGTCCTCCCGATCATGCTCGCGCTGCTTGCGCCTGCAGGAGGCATCGCATACTTGAGGATCCGTAGGCGCCACAGGAAGTAGATGGGCTGCCGGCAGGCAGGGCAGGCGTAAATTTAATGAGGGATCAGCCCGAGGTTATCAGCCTCGGGCTGTTTTTTTGAGCGTCTTATAAACGGATTGGGCGTTGACATTCCTGAAAAAACCAATAAAATCGCATAAAACAACGTCATCACTGATACTTACGGGGGAGGGGGAGATGGCCAGAAAATTTATCAAATTGCTCGCTATGGCTGTTTTTGCACTGTTTATAGCAAACAGCGCACAGGCGGCGCATAACGCCGACGTGATCACGATCAATCCGGCGACAGACGGCGGCAAGTACCTCACCATGTATCAGTCGGGTACGTTGCCTCAGTGGGGCTTCAACGCCGGCGGCTACATCGATTACGCCTTTGAGCCCCTCGAGTACGCGGACGCGTCAGGGCGCAGGCGCCGCGGGATCGTGGACGATCTGCTCATGGCCAACATCATGGGCGCCATCGGTTGGACGGACTGGTGGTCCACGGGCGTAAACGTGCCTCTGGCCATCTGGGAGGGTTACATCAATCCCAACCAGCCCGCGGCCACGGCCACGAAAGAGAATCTCTACGGCAAGATGGGCGATGTCAGGCTTGAGATGAAATTCAGGCTCCTCGACATCAACCGCTATCACGTCGGCCTCGCTATCATTCCGTTCTTCTATTTTCCGACCGGAAAGGAATCCACGTTCTTGGGCAACGGCATGTGGTCGCCGGGCGGAATCCTCGCATTCGACGCCGATATAAAGAACCGCGTGTTTCTGGCCCTGAACGCAGGCTATCGTAATTACGCGAACACGCGCTACGACGTGAACAACGCCAACGCCGTGATCGACGACTCCCTCATCCTCAACGGCGGCATCAACGTGCGCATCAACGACTCATGGGCGGTCCTCGGTGAAGTGATTTCCGAGGGCGTTATCAAGAGCTACTGGCAGAACCAGCTGCAGAACCCGGCCGAGTTCCTGGTCGGCGGCCGTTGGACGCCTCAGTCGAGAGCCAAGGGCCTCACTGTCACTGCGGCTGGCGGCCGAGGCATAACCACGGGCATCGGCAGCCCGGACTTCAGGGTGCTCGTGGGCGTGAACTACAGGCGCGCGGAGGTCGGGCCGCCTGAGCCAGTCGCAGTCGAGGCGGCGGTCGAGGAGAAGATCGTAATCACCCAGAAGATCCACTTCGAGTTCAACAAGGCGGTCATCAGGCCGATCTCCTATCCGATAGTCGACGACGTGGCATACCTGCTCTCGCGCAACCCGCAGATCAATCTCGTGAGGGTGGAGGGCCACACCGACTGGATAGGCTCCGACGCATACAACCAGCAGCTCTCAGAGCGGCGGGCCAACGCGGTGCGCGACTACCTCATAGGCAAAGGCATTGAGTCCAGCAGGCTGGCGGCGGTGGGTTACGGCGAGACGAGGCCGGTCGCGGACAACAACACTGTCGAGGGCCGCGCGCGCAACCGCCGCACGGAATTTACGGTGGTGCAGATCGCGCCGCAGTGATATGAGCTGATGCATGGGCAATAAGGGGGAGCGATGAGCTCCCCTTTTTATCGATATGACCGATCAAAGGCAGACAAGACATCCGCTCGCCACTCCCGTCCAGTTCGTCAAAGGCGTGGGGCCTGCGCTCGCCGGGATACTGGGGCGCATGGGCGTGCTCACGGTCGGCGACCTGCTCGCAGTGACGCCGATCCGCTACATAGACCGCCGCCGCATACTCCCTATGTCCGAGCTCTCGCCCGGACACGACAGGACCGCGCAGGGAAAAATCGAGGCCGCCGGCATTTCCTTCATGGGAAAGCGCCGCAAACGCATCTTCGAGATCGTGCTCAGCGACGGCACGGGAAAGGCCTCGGCCAAGTTCTTCCACTTCAGGCAATCCTACATGCAGGAGAAGTTCAAAACAGGCATGGAGGTCATGCTCTCCGGCGACGTCTCCGAGTACGGCCGCACGCTGCAGTTCATACACCCGGAGATGGAGGTCTTGGGCGAGGAGGGCGGGGCGCCTGAATCCGGGGGCAAGATAGTCCCGGTTTATCCGCTGACGGAGGGGCTCTACCAGAAAACCGTGCGCAGGATCATAAGAAACGCATGGGACTCGTTCAACCAGCATATACACCCGATATTCCCCGAGTCCTTTGCGGAAAAATATCACCTCTCCGATCCGTGGGAATGCCTTCAGGAAATCCATTTTCCCTCGCCAGATCTAGACCCGGAGCTCCTGGCGATTGGCCGCTCCGCTGCGCACAGGACGCTCATATTCGACGAGTTTTTCTTCCTTGAGCTGGGGCTCGCCATCAGGCGCCGCCAGCACACGGTAAAACAGGGATTCGTCTTTGAGGGGGACGATGCGGGGCATGCGAGGCTCTTGTCGGCCCTGCCTTTTGAGCTCACGGCTGCGCAGAAGAGGGCGATCTCTGAGATCTTCTCGGACATGGCGAGGCCCGTCCCCATGAACAGGCTCCTGCAGGGAGACGTGGGCAGCGGCAAGACCGTGGTTGCGCTCGCTGCGGCAAACAGGGCGCGCGCGGCCGGCTTTCAGTCCGCGATAATGGCGCCGACCGAGATACTGGCGGAGCAGCACTACAGGACGATAGAGAAGCTCGCCGGCCCCATGGGCATCCGCCACGCCCTTCTCACGAGTTCGACGAAGGGACGCGACCGCGCCGAGATCCTGCGCGGCATAGCCGACGGCTCGATCGAGCTCGCTGTCGGCACACACGCGCTGATACAGGAAGGGGTGGACTTCAAGCGGCTGGGGTTCGTGGTCGTGGACGAGCAGCACCGCTTCGGGGTGATGCAGCGTGCGAAGCTCAGGCGCAAGGGCGCCCCGGATGCGGAGGAAGGGGCATGGCCCGACGTGCTGGTGATGACCGCCACGCCGATCCCGCGCACCCTGGCCATGACCCTCTACGGCGATCTCGACGTCTCGATCATAGACGAGATGCCTAAGGGGAGACTCCCCATCGTCACCAAACTCTATGACGAGCGCCAACGTGCGAAGCTCTATGAAGGGATCAGGCACGAACTCAAACTCGGGCTGCAGACGTACGTGGTTTATCCCCTCATCGAGGAGAGCGAGAAGCTGGACCTCAAGAACGCGACCGCCATGTGCCAGGAGCTCAAGGGCGTATTCGAGCCGGATCACCGGGTGGAGCTCTTGCACGGCAGGATGTCCGGCGACGAGAAGGAACGCGTGATGGCCGAGTTCAAGGGGGGCCGCATTCAGGTGCTCGCTGCGACCTCGGTCGTGGAGGTAGGGGTGGACGTGCCGAACGCCTCGGTCATGGTGATAGAGCATGCGGAGCGATTCGGACTGGCGCAGCTGCATCAGCTGCGAGGCAGGGTCGGCAGATCCAACCACCAGTCGTATTGCATACTCATGGCGGACTATCGCCGCTCGGAGGACGCGCGCCGAAGGCTCAAGGTCATGACCGAGACGACCGACGGATTCAAGATCGCTGAGGAGGACCTCGCTCTACGCGGACCAGGGGAATTCATGGGTACGCGGCAGTCCGGCATGCCTCCGTTCCGGATTGCGAATCTCGTCCGCGACATCGGCCTCCTCACGCAGGCGCGCGAGGCCGCGTTTGCTCTCGCGCAGAGCGACCCCAGGCTCGAGCTGGCGGAAAACTCTCGCATCAAGGAGGTCCTCCTCTCCCGCTGGGAGGGCCGCCTCACCCTCGCCGACATAAGTTGACTGGGCGTATAAATCTGATATCCAGCTCGGACTCATGGGAATTTCTGATAATAACGAACGGCAACGGCTTCCGGAATGGCTCAGGAAGAGCGGCCATGCCTCCCACAGTGCTCACGAGATCAAGAAGGGTCTCAGGGCCCGCGGCCTCCATACTGTCTGCGAGGAGGCACACTGTCCGAACATGGGCGAGTGTTTTGAGCGGGGGACAGCTACTATAATGATAATGGGCGATACCTGCACCCGCTCCTGCGGATTCTGCGCGGTGAAAACCGGTGTTCCAACCCCCCTGGACCCTTCTGAACCCGAAAGGGTGGCGGCCCAGGTCAAGGCCATGGGCCTCAAACACGCGGTGATCACCTCAGTGACCCGCGATGATCTTGCGGACGGAGGGGCGTTCCATTTCGCGGTCACGATTGCGGCGGTGAAGGCCATGTGCCCCGGTACTTCAATTGAGGTGCTGACCCCGGATTTCATGGGCAGGGAAGGGGATGTCAGCACTGTTTGCAAGGCGCGCCCCGATATCTTCAACCACAACATCGAGACAGTGGAGAGGCTTACCCCGAGCGTTAGGGACAAAAGGGCTTCTTATCGTCGTTCTCTCGAAGTTTTGTCTCTCGCTCGAAAGGAGCTCCCGCAGGGGCGCGTGAAGTCCGGGCTCATGGTAGGGCTGGGGGAGACTGATCGCGAAGTCGAGTCAGCACTCTTAGATCTGGCAAAGGCCGGATGCGATATTGTGACCATCGGCCAGTATCTGAGGCCCGCGAAGGGAAAACTGAAAGTAGCGGTTTACATCACACCGGAAATATTTCAGAGATATGAAAAAATAGGGTTAAAGCAAGGTATCAAGTACATGTTTTGCGGTCCTTTTGTGCGCAGCTCATACATGGCAGATAAAGCGTTACTTTAAGGAGGTAAGATGAGCAGGCTCTCAGAGAGCATAGCTATCAAGGCGCCGATCGAAGAGGTGTTCAGGGTGATCTCAGATTTTGAGAGCTATCCCGATTTTCTCAACGAGATCGTCGCAGCCAAGGTAGTCAAGAAAGCGAAGTCCAAAGCAGAGGTGGATTTCACGGCCCAGATAGTGAGCCGCATCAATTATACGCTCGCAATGAGGCTCTCACCCCCAAGCCGCATAGACTGGTCTCTGATCAAGGGCGATTTTATGGAAGGAAACGACGGTTCGTGGGAGCTGGCGAAACTGGAGCCCAATCTCACGGACGCTACTTTCAGCGTGGAGATGCGCTTCCCGATGTGGGTGCCAAAGTCCTTTGCCGAAGGGACGCTGAAATCAGGGCTCCCCAAGATGTTAAGAGAGGTCAAACAGGAGGCGGAGAAGAGATTCGCGAAGAAATCACGATAGCTTGATACCCGTCTTGAGGTTGAACGCGTCCACCGGTGCTTCCGCGATCCGGCCGCCCGCCCGCTCGATCGCCTCGCACGTGCCGCCTGCACGGAAATACCTGCCCAGGGCAAGCAGCGGGAAGAAGTGGCGATAGCCATGGTAGCGGATGTAGAAATGCAGCGGGAAGCCGGTGCCGGTGTAGTGCCTCTCGTCCCATCCGTTGTTTAGGTTACGGTTATTTATGAGATAGCAGGCTGCCCTGGCCGCGGCCGGGGAGTGCACTGCGCCGCCTGCGACGAGCCCCATCAACGCCCACGCGCTCTGCGACGGGACGCTTTCGCTGTAGCTCTCGAACGGCTTGTGCGGATGGTAGGTGTCCGCTGCTTCGCTGAACCCGCCGTCGGGCCGCTGCACTGATGAGAGCCACGCCACCGCTTTTGCGACCCTGCTGTCTGTATGCCCGATACCCATGGCGGCCAGCGCCGTGAGCACGCACCATGTGCCGTAGATGTAGTTGATACCCCAGCGCGCAAACCATGCGCCGAAATCCTCCTGTGTCTCCCGGATATATTTCAGCGCCTTCTTCACCGACGGGTGCGAGGTGGAGTAATTTCTCCTCATCAGGAATTCCACCATCCGGCCGGTGATGTCGGGCGAGGAGGGGTCGAGGCACGCCTTGTGGTCGGAGAAGGGGATGCGGTTGACGATCCAGCGGGTCTGGTTGCAGTCGAATGCGCCCCATCCGCCGTCGTCGTTCTGCATGGAGATGAGCCAATCGATGCCCTGCATCACCGCCTTTTCCTTTTCGCGCCACGGTATGGAGAGTTTGCAGAGAGCGGTCAGCACCTGGATGGTGTCGTCGACGTCAGGGTAATAGTCGTTTTCGAACTCGAACGCCCAGCCGCCTGGCTTGCCCTTCGGATTTTTCATCGCCCAGTCGCCGCGCACGCCGGTGATCTGCTTGGACATGAGCCAACGGCCGGCGCGGAGAAGGGCGGGGTCGCCCGGAGGAACGCCCGTTTCGAGGAGCGCCTCGATCATCCAGGGAGTGTCCCATACAGGCGATATGCAGCACTGCTGGTGAATTCTGAAACCGTCACGGCTCGCAGAGGCCTCTGCCGGATTGGTGCGGGGGTCGATGCCGGCCTCGCGGAGCTCGGAGGGGCGCGCCTTGCCGTTGTCGCGTATCTCAGGGGGCAGCGCCGGCACATCATCTGCCGCATAACGCTGCTGGAACATCTTCAGCGCGTTGAACGGCTTTCTTATCTTAGGGTCGTCGTTCGAAAGGCCGAGTGCCTTGTGGGCAAAGGCGCAGTATGCCATGGGCGGATATATGTCCTCGGTCTTCTGCACCCGTTCCCAGATCCATTCAGAGCAACGCCTTATCGCCTTTGCTCGAAGTTCCTTTAAAGGGTTTTTCTCGTAAATCTTGAGCAGCTTATCGATCTGTATGAAGAAATTCTCCGGCGAGAAAAAACCTTTGTCAGTCTTAAAGGAAAAGTCTCGCTTTTCCCTGGGAGCCAGAAAGATCTCGTCCAGCTGGAAGTTATCGGGCAAGGGTTGAACCTTTTTCTGACACATGAAGATGAGCAGGGGCACGATCGTGGCCCTGGCCCAACTGGAGAAGGAATAGAGCGAGACGTAGAACCAATTTGGCAGGAAGATAAACTCTGCCGGCATGGCCGGTGCGGCATCCCATGGGATGAGCCCGAACATTGCGAGGTGTATCCTAGTGAATACACGCACCTTTTCGGCGCCGCCGGCTGAGAGGATATATTCGCGGGCGCGCTGCATGCAGGGCTCTGATGGGTCCATACCCGCGAGTTTTAAGGCAAAATAGCATTCCACGGTGGTCGAAAGATCCGCGGGACCCTCGTGATACAGCGCCCAGGTGCCATCCTTGCGCTGAACGTCAAGTATGCGCCTCGCTATGCCTTTTACGATCTCCGGATCGACTTCGTCCAGATAATGCATGAGGTATATGAACTCCGCGCCGATGGTCTCGTTGGCTTCGAGTGCGAACCACCAGTAGCCGTCCTGGCGCTGCAGCGATTTCATGAGCCTGATCGAACCTTCCAAGATGGAGTTCGCCTGGACCCTGCGGCCGTTGATGCGTATCTGGCGGCCTGAGGCAGGGTCGATGATCTCTTCCTTCAAGGGTGGTCGTTTGACAGGGCCGATGATGCCGAATTGTCCGGGCCCGATAGAGAGGCCTAGCTGCCCCTGGGTCGTGGAGAGCTCGTCTACAAGGCCTGTATCTGCGTTGTTCTGGAGGTTTTCCTTGTTCATCGTTGGTTTGCTCCTGGATCCGGATATATATCTAAAGTCGGATAAGGTATATTATAGCTAGTTACTTACTATTAAGTAATTATCATTCAATTACTTTCGTCAATAATAGAACAATCGACATATCGTTAGAACATGATGGACTTGGGGGTCCACGTCGGAGGCTGTATGACCCCATATCCCATCATAAATGCCCTGAGTTTTCAACAGGAATGTACGGTTTTTCGGCTAGGTCCGATAGAGCGCCGGGTACGTCGAATCAAGGGCAGTCTCTACCAGGTGTACGATATCAATCATGTGAGCCAACAGGCTTGGCATATCGGGTACGAGAACGGGGCATACTTGGCGAGCAGGGCATCGATGAATTCAAGGCCGATATTCTTGAACGGCTGGCAGGTGATACCGGGGCCGAGGGCCGAAGGGTATCAATCGAAAGAAAATCGCAAGATCGAAAAACGTCTCTTCTACAATCTCTCCAGAAAATATCTCAAGTCGCCACTGGTAGTCCTCGAAGGCGGCAAGTCTCTAACAGCGTAAACGAATCTGGCGACGGTGCGCGGTGGATGGGACACCGAACACTCTCTAGTCTAGAGGGTGTGGCAGCTGGTTCAAATCCGGCCACCGTCTGCCAGATTTAAACAAGGGGGTTTTATGAGAGGTAAAAAAGCACGCAAATTACGCAAGCAACATCTCAATAAATCTTCACAGCGCACTTCATTTGTACATGGAAAGCGCCAAGGCACAACCGTTAAGTGGGAGGGTGGGCGTAGAGATTATCAAGAAGCGAAACGGGTCAGAGGTGCCGCATGAAACTCTACATAATCATAGGTGCGTGTGTGGGTGGATTAATTGGCTGGCTAACTCGTAACTGGGCCGTGTGGCTCTGAGGGGGAGAGATGGACCGATTCACGCCTAATACTTTTGGATATGCGCCGAATGAAGGAAAGCCGGAATATGTGCGGTGCAGCGAATGTAAAGAACGACTTGAAGTGGGGTCTGATGAAATCATTGAGTTTCAAGATGAGCATATATGCCCGCATTGTTTCGAGACAGAGACAAAGATTTGCTCACGTTGCCACGAGCGCGATTTCAAAGATAACGGACGGGAGGCTTTATCTGGTTTCATTTGTTCAATTTGCCAAGAGGAAATGGACCCTTCGGAATTATCCAGAGCCGTATGCGGTGCAGACCTAGAGGATCTCTGCGTGAATAATGAAAGATAAGGGGGAATGATGGCTTTCACACTCAAGCAGCGTGCACTAAAGCATTACGATCGAATGATTAGATGGGCTGAGAAGCAACCAAAGAGGAAGTTTCCATTTTCAGGGGACATGGAGAGAGCAATCGGTGAAGAATGGCACAGTGGGGATTGTCCTTATTGTCAGAAGTATGACCCTTTTGCTTGTTTTTCAACAAGCCTCTGCCCTCTTGTAGAGGGAGATTGCTGCGGCGGGCTATGGAAGGACATGAGCACGAGACGCACATGGTCAGGTTGGGTCAACGCCGCAAAGAAGGTACGTGCGTATATAAAACAGCATGGATAAGGGGGACCAAATGTCAGAGGTAAAAACAGAATTAAAGATATGGGGCGAAGAAAAGGAAGAAAAGAAAGAGTTGTATCTCAGACTGGTACGGGATGGCAATGATGTCATGTTGATTGCCTGCAACTCATCTGGTTCCAGACAGTTGAGTGGCAATATTTTAGCCATCAAACAAAATGGCGTACATCCCTGTTGGTCTGCCGAGGATTGCCTTAACAAGTATGGCATTCCCACGGATGATAAAGGGAGGATTAAGATTGTCTACTAAAGGGAGGACTCCGATGAAAACAATGATTGATTGTGGCTGGCTACAAAAGAAGCCGAAAAAAGAAATAGAGTTGTCCAATCACGACCTGGATGAACTCGTGTATCGGTCTTACAAGCGACACCGTGACGAGTTTCCAGAGATATCGCCTGATATGGAATCGGCTCGTTTCGGACGTACAAAGGAATTTGAAGAAAGGTATCAACGAGAGAAGGCTTTAGAAGTAGGTTCTAAAGTCACTCGAATGTATCAGGGGCATTCACTTGATCGTCAGTTTACGAACTGACTTTCAGGTGGGGAAAGGGAGGGACGGTATGGTGAAAAAGTCAGAATTACAGGTCGTTTCGCCACAGACTACAGGGGCGCTTGCAGGGTGGTCCAGCGAACAAACCGACCTCATTAAGCGCACGATCTGCAAGGGTGCAACGGACGATGAACTCTCGCTGTTTATCCATGCCTGCAAGCGCACAGGACTCGACCCTCTCGCGCGGCAAGTATACGCCGTGAAGCGTTGGGATTCGTCGCAGAATCGAGAAGTAATGTCGATTCAGACGAGTATCGACGGTTTCAGGCTTATTGCAGAGCGTAGCGGTAAATATGCTGGGCAAGAAGGACCCGAGTGGTGCGGAGAGAAAGGAGTATGGGTTGATGTCTGGACCGATTCAACGCCTCCTGTAGCTGCTCGCGTTGGCGTGCTCAGGTCTGATTTTGAAAAGCCTCTTTATGCAGTCGCACGTTTTTCAAGTTATGTGCAGACTAAAAAAAGCGGCGGACCTAACGCCATGTGGTCAAAGATGCCCGACCTAATGATTGCCAAGGTTGCCGAGGCTCTAGCCCTTCGCCGCGCTTTTCCACAAGAGTTATCCGGCCTCTATACCTCTGATGAAATGGACCAAGCACAAAATCCGACTCCACAACCAGAACCGCAGCCGCCCCATGTGGTAGATGAGTTTATCGAGTTACAGACTTTCTTTGAAGAGAACGGTCAAGGTGATCTTTATAGAGTGTACCTCCAAAACTCAAAAGGTGAATCACCTACAGTCGAACAGGTGAAGTCATGGAATACGCCGAAGCAGATAGCATGGCTAAGACAAACGGTAACTAAGATGAAGGAAGAAAAAACGCACATAGAGAACGAACCTGATTCGGATGTAAAAGACGTAGATGAACCGATAGTGGGCGAGGTGGTGCTATGAGTGAACATATATCCCTTACCCAGATGGCGATGTTTCTAAGATGTCCGAGGCAATACAGGTTCCGATATCTGGAAGGTTTCAAGGTGCCGCCTCGCGTCTCTATGGTCCGGGGATCGAGCTTTCACAAGGCCAATGAAACCAACCTCGTACAGAAAATAGAGACGAAGAGGGACTTGCCCATAGACGAGGTCAAAGAGGTTTTCTCCTCC
>Ga0265297_10001429_pt1 | contig 56207 bp, 42 predicted proteins | sample Munlanlwell13791_FD_192502 | JGI IMG/M metagenome (GOLD analysis project Ga0265297, IMG submission 192502) | Leachate microbial communities from a municipal landfill in Southern Ontario, Canada - Leachate well 137-91 | ecosystem: Engineered > Solid waste > Landfill > Unclassified | place...
AATCATCAGACCCGGAAGAAGTGAACCCAGAAAGATGAAACCAAAACGACCTTACTCGATGAACTACAAACGATTATAAATAAACGTTAACTAAACGACATTGAATTACAAATTACGAATTACCATCCCTCCAACCATGAACCTCTGTGTTTTCTCCTCTTCCAGCAACGCCATCCCTGAAATTTATTTCGAGGAAGCCCGAACGTTGGGAAAGCTCATTGGTGAATTGGGCTGGAACCTGATCTATGGTGGGGCAAATGTAGGACTGATGCATGCATGCGCCGAATCTGCCAGGGAAAATGGGTCAAAGAACGTTGGTATTATTCCGGAACTGATCCATGCGCACCGGCTTTCCAATCCAAACGACCACGAGCAGATCATTACACCCAACATGCGGGAACGCAAATACCTGATGCGCAAACGCTCCGACGCTTTCGTGGCCCTTCCCGGCGGTTTTGGCACCCTGGAGGAGATCCTGGAAGTGATCACCTTAAAACAGCTAAATTACCACAACAAAGCCGTCGTATTCATCAACACCAATGGCTATTACGACTCCCTTCTCGAACAATTTGAGAAATCCTACCGGGAAACTTTTGCCAAAGAGAGTTACCGCTCCATGTATTTTGTCGCCTCCAATCCAGAAGAAGCTATTCATTACCTCCGGCAGTACCAGCCTGCCGAACCGCTGGCAAAATGGTTCAATGTCCCGGACAAAGAGAACGAAAACAAAAACTGACATTTTGTCTCACGGCTGCTAACTTCTGATTCCTGACATGTATGGTTATGGGAAACAGGGAAACGGAGATTGGAAGACTAGGAAACTAGGGGACTAAGAGACTTAGGGACAGTAAGATAAGCAACCATCACATTTACTCTTTTAATCTGTGAAAATTTGTGTAATTTGTGGTAAAGAGGGGGTTAATTCTTTTAACCGGTGGTCACTTCGGCGGTTCTAGTTAAAGTTTGTTAATCAGCATTACTTTTGGGTGCTTTTCACGTCTAAAGGGATATAGTTACCTATAGAATGGTACAAAATTTGAAATGTGTATCCTGTAAATCTTAAAAAGTAATTATTTATGAACACAATTAAAAAGAGTGCATCTTACATCGCATTTGCATTTATTGGAGCCGTCATCGCTCTCTCTTTGTATTCACATTTTAATTCGAACGACAAGGGTGTTGTTTTGCAGCAAGAGCCAATTCAGTTAGCAAGCTATTCACAGCCAGTTTCCCTTCCTCAGGCACAGTTACCGGATCTGACACAGGCTGCGGAAAAGAGTGTTTCTGCTGTGGTGCATATCACTACGAAAACAAAAACCAATAGCTATTATTTTGATGGTGGCAACGATATCTTTGAATACTTTTTTGGTCCTCGGGGCAATAGCAGACCGAAACCTCAATTCAGTGAGGCTGCTGGTTCAGGAGTAATTATCAGCGAAGATGGCTATATTGTAACAAATAACCATGTGGTGGATGGAGCACAGGATATCAACGTGATCCTCAACGACAACCGTAAGTTTTCCGCCAAAGTAATTGGCCATGATTCGAATACAGACATCGCATTGGTAAAAATTGATGCCAAAAATCTAACTGTTCTGTCATGGGGAGATTCAGAGGCGCTCAAATTGGGGGAATGGGTATTGGCTGTTGGAAATCCATTTAATTTGACCTCCACAGTGACCGCCGGAATCGTGAGCGCAAAATCGCGAAGTATTAATATCATGGGTGGTCAAATGCCGATAGAGTCCTTTATCCAAACGGATGCGGCTGTGAATCCCGGAAACAGTGGCGGCGCATTGGTCAATAGCCGGGGCGAACTCGTGGGTATTAACACAGCCATTGCTTCACGCACTGGTTCTTATTCAGGTTACTCCTTTGCCATCCCTGCCTCCATTGTCCACAAGGTAGTGGAAGATTTGAGAAAATACGGGGAAGTTCAAAGGGCCTTGTTAGGTGTTGGTATCAAAAATATTGATGACAAATTGGCCAAAGAGGAGAAACTCGACAGAATGGATGGGATCTTTGTTGATGAAGCATTCGATGGCGGGGCAGCCAAATCAGCCGGCATCAAAAAAGGTGATGTTATTGTGGCGCTGAACGCGACAAAAGTCAATTCTGTTGCCCAACTTCAGGAACAAATAGGCAAACACCGCCCTGGAGATCAGATTGTTGTTATGGTAAGAAGAGATGGCGCAGAGAAAGTTTTCAATGTCACCTTAAAAAATACCAAAGGCAATACCTCGATCGTGAAAGAGAGCTTTTCACTGCTTGGCGCCGAATTCGGTGATATCTCCAACAAAGACAGAGAGCGGTTGAACATTGAACAAGGGGTTCAAATTTTGAAGATAACCAGTGGAAAATTGAAAAATGTTGGGGTAAGGGCCGGATTTATCATCACCGACGTAAACAAAATCAGTGTCGGAAGTGTTGAAGATATCAAGCGGATAATCTCACAAAGCAGCGATAATAAACCAGTCCTGATCGAAGGTGTTTACCCGGATGGAAAATGGACCTATTATGTTTTTAATTTAAACGAATAATTCGTATATTTAGACGAAAGATTTAATATTGTTGAAAACAACTTTATTAGTATCTTTGCAGACTTTTAATTGCAGAGCATGAGACAACTAAAAATAACCAAGTCGATCACGAACCGCGAAAGCGCTTCGCTTGACAAATATCTTCAGGAAATTGGTAAAGAAGAACTTATATCAGTTGAAGAAGAAGTTGAGTTGGCGCAACGGATCAAAAAGGGAGACCAGGCGGCGCTTGAAAAATTGACAAGGGCCAACCTCCGGTTTGTGGTTTCTGTTGCCAAACAGTACCAGAATCAAGGATTGAGCCTACCCGACCTGATCAACGAAGGTAATTTGGGGTTGATCAAAGCTGCTGAGAAATTTGACGAAACGAGGGGTTTTAAATTCATCTCGTACGCTGTATGGTGGATTCGCCAATCCATTCTGCAGGCTTTGGCCGAGCAGTCACGTATTGTACGCCTTCCTTTAAACCAGGTGGGTTCGTTGAACAAAATCAACAAAGCCTATTCCAAGTTTGAACAGGAGCACGAACGCAGACCCTCCCCTGAAGAGTTGGCAGACCAGCTGGAACTTCCTGCCGAGAAGGTTGCCGATACGCTTCGCGTTTCCGGACGCCACGTATCTGTGGATGCACCGTTCGTGGATGGTGAAGACAACAGCCTGCTGGATGTTTTGATCAACAACGATTCGCCGAATGCCGACCGGGTTTTGATCGACGAATCCCTCTCACGCGAAATTGAGCGTTCCCTGGCCACCCTTACCGAGCGGGAAGCCGACATCATCCGGATGTTCTTTGGCATTGCCAGCACAGAGATGACACTCGAAGAGATCGGGGAACATTTCGGACTGACCCGCGAACGGGTTCGCCAGATCAAAGAGAAAGCGATCCGCCGTCTTCGTCACACTTCAAGAAGCAAATTGCTAAAAACATATTTGGGCTAAGAAACCCATCAATAGAATTCATAAAAAAAGTTGACTAATAAAAAGTCAACTTTTTTTATGAATGTGATACTATTTTGTTTTCGAAAATCTTACCAATACTGATGCATGAGGTTCAACCGAAACGGTAAATCTATCTGTACAGCCACCTTTGTCTTCTTTGCTCCACAAATCTTTTACCGTATAGTTTCCTGAGACACCAAGTTCTGCCAGTGTTACCGAAATTTCAGAGGTCCCTGCATCATTGGAATTAAAGAAAGCCACGTATATATCTTCAGCTCCGGGTACATCCGCTGTCCAAACAATCAAGCCGCCTTCAGCTTTCAACTGTTTGTTTTTAGCGCTATTCTGGTTCACTGCCAGAACTTCATCATTGGTCAGAAGTGAAAGGGTGAACGCATCGTTGGTGGGCAAGTCGCCACCAAACATCATCGGTGAACGCACCATAGCCCAAAGATTCATCACTGAATATTGTTCAGGCTTGGATAAACCACTCATTCGGTCAGTGCCACGTTCGCCTCGTATGGCAATGTGTCCCAGAGGAAGCATGTCAGCATCCGCCCAGTGACCTTCGCCAATGTATGGGGCCCAATCGGCACACCGTTTAAACATCGGTTTCATATAGATAGCCCAATTGTCCCAGAAATCGTTGTAGATGCGCCACATGTTGGCGTGATTTACAATATGATCTGCTCTTTCGAGCGGAGTTGGACCAGGCGAAGTCGAGAAAACCATCGGACGACCACTTTGGTCAATCGCTTTGCGGATCATAGCGATCTCACCGTGGTGGTATGGCCTTGATAAGTCGTCAACTTTCACATAATCAACACCCCATGATGCATAAAGATTGAAAATTGAATTGTAATAGTCCTGAGCGCCGGTTTTCAATGTATCAATGGTGTACATATCGTGCAGCCATTTACATTGAAGCGAATCTGAATAAATATCGGAGGCTTTCAAATCAGTTCCCTTGACCGGACTTCCCTTCTTTACTGCTTCAATGGGAACACCTCGCATCAGGTGAATCCCGAATTTCAGCCCTTTTGAATGAACATAGTCGGCCAAGGGTTTGAACCCCTTTCCATCGGCTGCCGAAGGGAATTTGTTTAATGCCGGTGTGAATCGGCCAAATTCATCCATCGTATAGATTGGATCCTTTTCGTTGTATCCACCTGCCTTATCGTTTTGAATAAACCAGCGAATATCAACAAGAATGTATTCCCACCCATGCTGCTTCAGTTTTTCAGCCATGTAATCAACATTTGCTTTTACTTCGGCTTCAGTGACCGTTGGTCCGTAACAATCCCAACTACTCCATCCCATTGGAGGCGTTTTGGCAAATTGCCAGAATGATTTGTCCTGATTTTCTGCAGTTGTTTTAGCCCTTTTTTCCGCACATGATACAGCCAGAAATCCTACCAGCGCTATCATTAAAAATTTAGTTTTGTTGCTCATTTCAGAAAACAATTAAATTATTGATTGAGTGTATTGCGGAATTCGATGAAAGTAGAAATAGTACCGGAACATACAGTCTCCTGTTCCATGAAGTTTCTGAATGGTCGGTCCCCGTAAATTCCATGGTCAGCCAATGGGCCGCATCATAACCCTTCCTCTTCATCAAATCATCAATCTTGACTTGATACGGTTTATAATAAGCATCCAAAGTTAAACTCCCGTAGTCAAAATAGATCTTCCTGGTATTTGCCTTTGGAAGATTTTTCTCAAGATAGTCCCTGAATTTGGAGGCAACTTCTACATCTGTTTTCTCATTGATAAGGTTCGGGGCAGCAAGGGGAGTGTGAGTGGAAAGGCAGGCTGCCCCTCCGAACACATTGGGATATTCGCACAGGGCATAAGCAGAAATTAACCCACCCATGCTGGAGCCCATGATAAAGGTATTACTGGCGTCTGTATATTTTACATTGGCACTGTAACCTTCAGGCAACCAAACATCCACATTTCTGGAAGTCACGAATCTTGACTGAAAATTTTCGATGCGTACAATACTTCCTGATGATACTTTTGGAAGGGTTTGCCCATACGTAAATTGAAAAGAAATGATTATCAGTAAGAAACAAATTCTAATTTTCATCAATTTTGGATCTTAGAATGGTATAAATATACGAATCAACTATGATAATACCCACATTCAATCTCATCGAATTCCATTTGGCAAGCTCTCTTATCGACGATTTAGTACAACAAATTATTCATTGAATTTTGATTTCATTATTTGGTTAACTTAACAATGCATTAAAATATTTGGTAAAATTGGTGCAACACCATAAATGACAAGAATTTACAAAATATTGATTGTTGTAATGTTGATCGGATTCACCACTTGCAGCAAGGTGAATGAAGCCTACAAGTCAAAAGGCGTAATCACCGGACAGGATTTCAGAATGTGCGCTTGTTGCGGAGGATGGATCATTACTATCGAAGGCGAAAATTATCTGTTCGATTCAATACCGGCCAATTCGGGTTTTGTTTTGGAAAAAGAACCTTTGCCCATTTCAGTGCAATTGGATTGGCAGCTGACTTCCGGTGGCTGCCCCAGTAACCGGATAACCATACAGCGGATCAAAAAGAATTAATCGTACAATCATTTAAACAGATCGCTAATCGGCTTTACCTTTCTACAGCTGGTGCAGATTTGCAATCTGCACCCCGTAATTACGGATCTGAGATCCGTTTCAATACTTTCCATCCCTACAAGCTTATAATGCAACTGTCGGAACCGGCGAACGAGCTCATCGAGATTACAAATCCCTTATTAAATGGTGCAGATTGCAAATTTGCACCAGCCGCAGTGAATTAGTTCCTTAAAGAACAATCTAGAACAAAAGATTTTAATGTTTTCCCATTCTTGGAGAGTCGATTGGCTTCATTTTCAAACGATATTTTTGCCTCTGCAATCGTCTTAGAGCCTGTCTTATTTTGTTGTTTGTAAGCATCACAATCATACCAGCATACTAAATAAAGTCCATGAATAGTGTTGCCAATTTTCAAATATCTATTTGCCAATTGTTTTTCCATATTCGTATTTACACTTTCATTGTTAGACCCCTTCACTTCAATAATAACACTAAAGGATTCTTTTGTTTTTGAATGAGTATAAGAAACATAAATGTCCGTTTTTTCTCCTGGCAACCCATTATCAACATAGTTTGGTTTTCGTAATTGAACCTCGCGATACGTTGAAATACCATTTGTTTTTAATTCAGATTTTAAATGATGATGCAAAAAATCAGATAATACCTCTTCTTTTTTAGGAGTGGATTTCCCTTTTTTAGATGAAACTTCTTCCCATATTAGTGATGATAATGCATTGTCTCCCTGAAGTATTATTTCGAATCGCTTTAATGAATCAATAATGAGATACAATAAATCGTCGGAATTTAATATCACCCTCGAATTACTTCGGGTTGTTAATACTAATAGATCATTGGGATTCAATGGTTCCCAATTGCTTCTTCGGAAATTTTTTCTCGCCTCGACCAAATAGAATTTTGCATTTAATTCTGGTTTTTCATTTTGAATGAACTCCATTACTTCAATTGCTTCTTTTGTTCCTTGTTGAGTTAGATGCCTCAGGATTTGATCCCTGAAATTACCAACACTTTCTCGTTGCCCAACCACATGTGCACCTTCAAAAATTGGATCTTCTACTTTAGGAAAGTTATCGGATAACCACAAAATTAATTTTGCAGCTTGCATTTCTGTTATTCTCTGCAATATTGGGATCATTGCCACAACATGGGTATCAACAAATGATAAGAAAAATTCTTTTCCAAAAATAACATCCGATTCTACTTCTGACATAATGAAATCCCAATCATCGTGATTACAAAAACTTGCAAGTGATTTTGCCAATTCAATTCTTAATAAACCGGAATTTTCTTTAATTGCCTTTTTGACAGATTTGAATGCTTTAGGATTTCCCTTTTCAAGTAGAAAATTGTATATGTAATTTTGTGCCAGTGGCTTTAATGTTCCATCTTCAACTTTTTTTAATAAAGCATCCTGCATCTTTGTATCCATGCATCCATCTACTTTGTATAAAATGAAAAGATGTGGATTATCCTCTTTGTTTCTATTCTCTATAATGGCAATTAAGACTTCAATAATTTCATCGGGTATTTGTTTATAAGCTGTTTCAATAATTTTTTGATAAGTTTTATCCGATCCTGAAATACCATATGATTCGGGGAAGTCTAATAATATATAAACCCATTTCTTCCAAAAATCATTTCTTAGTTTCTCAATAAAAGAAGGATCAAACTTCTGTAATAAAATCAATGATTTATAACCTGCGGCTGCAGGACGATAAAACGTGTTTGATCCAAACCATTCCGTCTTATTTTCATCAAATATCTCAATATAAATCTTTGCCAAGCCAATAATCCGTTGCTTTACAGGTTCATTAATAATATCCCATCCTGGCAAAGTTGTTACATCAGATTTAAACTCATCACCATAGCGCAAACTTGATTCAGTAAGGGTTAAATCCATGAAAAGCTGATACCATGAACTTATACTTTTGTTTTTTTCAAATTCTTCGATATTTCTAATTATTTTATTATAGACATTATTTTTTACTGTTTCTTCATTTCGTTTTCTTTCTTCAGCTTTTTTCTTCCATTTGATTTGATCTAACCACAAATCTTTTAATTTTTTAGCTTCAGGAGAATCAAGCTCAACCGATTCAATGCTTGATCTAAATTCTTTTTCCAATTCTGGATGATCTTTAATATTAGTAAGAAGTTGGTCTATTTCTTTTGCACTAGTCAGCCAAAAATAGTTCAGAATCTTTGCCAACTTGGATTTTACTTCTGAATTATCTTCTTTTAAAAGCAAATTAAGAATATTCTCAAAATCCAGATCTTTTATTAGCTCGCTGTTACTATGCATCAAATGAATCTTTTCAACATCAATTTTTTGCACAATTTTGATTAAAACATCAAGCCTTTTTTGACCATCAATTATCAATTGGGGCCATTCTGTTGAGAACCTACCGGGCAATGGGAATATGGTTTCGTAATTATTCATTCTCTCCAACAATACATCGATAAATAATTCAAGGTTCTCAATTGAATAAAAATTATTCCACGAACTATAAATGATAATCTTTTCTAATTCCTCAAATTCATAATGCTTATCTTTTGACCCTGAACAATAATCTAATACCCATTTTAATCCTTCCTCTATATCACTTATTGTAATTTCACCTTCTAAAAAATACAAAAAGAATACATAGCTACCAGAATAATTACTTCTCTTTGGTGGTGTTAAAATTTTAAAGATCTCTTTAGTCGTTAATAGATCTGGCCATAATGCACGTAAAGTATTTCCTTTTATTTCGTCATTATCATCTTCTTCTTGAGGTTCTATGGCTAATGGTATTAGTCGTTTTTTATTTTCTTCACTGCCAAGTTTTATAAGAGCATGAATGACATTGCTTCTGGTTGTAATATCATCAGATTTGTCTAATGCAATTTTTAAGAAAACATCATTTAATCCTGTCAATTCGCATTCCTCCGCAATGTCAATAGCCGACCTTCTTGCTAAAAAATACGTTTTTTGATTTTCTATGTATGGCTTTAGTTGATTAAGCAGATTCGGATGATTAAGCTTTTTATAATATGTTCTAAGCCCCCAATCCATATCATCAATACTATTTTCATTAAACTTATTTAATAGGGACTCGACTAATCTTACTTTCTTTAAATTATCAAGAAAATCAATATCTCCATAAAGTAAGTTTTGAGGATCATTGTTTATCGCGTAATCTGTCATATTTTCAGACAGATGGCTCAACCAAGAAGCAACACCTTTTACTTGAGGTATAATTTTCCCTTCAGAATCGCTTGAAATTGTGATTAATGATTTTATTTGCTCAATTTCTAAATGATGATTTGCAATAAATTTTGCAGCTAAATATTCAGCATAAGCTAAATGCGAAAAACCAAAACGCAAATTTCCTCTGCTTGAAAATAGAGCCGTTTGAATGATTGTCTCTTTTAAATCATTTTGAGTAAAATTAAAAGTAAAGTTGTCGGCGATTTCTTCTCCTTCTAACAAAATATCCAGGGTGATGGCATTCTCTTCTGTAATACCAGGATTATTTAAGTCCACATAGGATTTGTTACAAAAAATCAGAATTGCAGCAATTCTCGATGCTAAAGCAATTCTTCTTTCAGGTGAATTATGAGTAGAGGAATAAGTTAATGTTCGATCATAATTGGGTTCGGTGCAAAGAATTTTGCATCCATTGTGAAATAGTTCTGCTCTTGTTGAAGGGAATTGGTTATTTAATTTATAATCCTGAAGTAAAAATTCCAGTGTTAATGGATTAATTGCTAGAGGCTGAACACTTTTTTTAATTACCTCACTGAAAAAGGATTCTGTGGTAATTCCTGATAATTGAACTGCAATTTCAACCTCTTTTTTTCGAAGCGGAGCAAGTACATAAATAGCGACTTTATCTTCTCCAAAATAAAGTTCAAAAAAGGAGGTTAAAGAATCAGTCCAATATCCGGTTCTACAAGCTATTCTAAGTGATATCCTTGCTGACAGATCTTCAAATTGCTTTAATTGAACTTTTATAATTGAAGTTAACTTTTTTATTTCCAGTAAGCATTCGTCGTAACTATCAAGAAATATTATTAGTTCATCTTCCGACTTTAACCAGTCGTTAATTTCAATTGACCGGAATATTTCATTGATCAATCTGTTTTCATCACTATACTCATTTAAATCTTTATAAACAAGGTATTTGTATTTTGATCGTTCTTTCAAAGATTTAAACTCAGATTGTAGTGTCATTGATTTTCCAATTCCAGGTTCCCCTAAGAGTATAAGGCATTGAATATTATCAATCTGATCAAATGAAACAGCAGTAGTCGTTTTAAAATACTTGTTTTTTAACTCTGGGTCAAACAGAAATCCACTATCATCTAATACCATTGTATCTTCTGGCTTATACCAGAATCTTTTCCAGTTGTACGTTTGATTCATCTTCTTCCTATATTTAAAAAATTGACAAGTCGGACTCTTGAGGAATTTATTCTGACTAAATCAAAATAACTCTTCAATTCCGTGAATTAGATATTTCGTATTAGATACTGTCGTTTAAATTGACATCTTTTCTTTGGAAATCATAAATATACAAAGTTCTACACCTCAATAGTCACATTGTTAAAAACTTCCTTGTTTATGTAGAAATTATTGTATTGGCCTTTATTTAATCTGAATTGAAAATCTTTTCTGATTTATCCTTTTAGGGATATCAATTGATGGGGAGCAATCGTTAACCCGGCTGGTACAGAATTGCAATCTGCACCTCTTAACTGCGGATCCGTGATCCGTTCAAATAGCTAAACTGATGCAAATACTATTAACCCGTTTTGCCTGAACAACGGTATGTCGAACGGGGAAGTATAGCTATATTATTGGTATTAAAAATCCCGGGCTGAATGGTGCAGATTGCAAATCAGCACCAGCGACATCTGCACCAGTGGCGTTCGTGTAATTCGTTCAAATTCGTGAGATTCGTATTGCCTACAGGCATTAAGGAAACAACTCCCCAATCACCTTCCTCCCACTCTCTGTTCTGAAGTTTAAATCTACAAATCTTTGGACACCTTCCGGGGAAACCTGATCTTCCACAGAATTCACTAGAAAATCAGCTTCGACCAAAAGTTGAAAATCAACATCGTCAATGGCCGAAAAGGTGTGGTGCTTGCTGATGATAAAACAAACCCTGTCAACAACTTCCGGGCTAACAGAAATAGATTCAAGAATCTCTCTTGCTATCGGTGGACCCTCCTGTTCCTGCAACTTTCCATCGCAATAGCCAAATTTTGCTTCCGACACATGAATGCCGATGTCGTGCAAAATGGCCGTCAGCTCAAGCACGTACTGCTTCGCAGTATCCAAACCCTCCAGGCGACCCAATAGTTGGGCATATCCAAACACCTTGAGCGAATGCTCTATTCTTTTCTGATCCCCCCTGTTTCGCCGGATCATCTCCTGCAAAACAACTGCAACCTTCTTATCCATTTTTCCGCTCTTTTAACAATTTTTGCATGGCAAACATCTCATCTCGCAACCTGGCAGCTTCAATAAAATCAAGCTCTTTGGCAGCTTTCTCCATCTCCTTTTTCGTCTTCAGGATCGCCTGTTCCAGCGCCTCCGGTTTCAGATAGGCCAAAACGGGATCCGCGGCATAGTCAACAGTTTCGGGCGGCAGATATGGTTGTGGTCCGGCTGTTTTGGAGGCCCTGTATTCCAGTCCGATGATCTCCCTGGTAGGTTTGATGATGGCTGTCGGCGTAATGCCATTGGCCAGGTTGTATTCGTGCTGCTTGTTTCTCCTGTAATTCGAAGAGTCGATCGTTCTTTGCATCGAATCGGTGATCTTGTCAGCATACATCAGCACCCTTCCATTCAAGTTTCTCGCGGCACGGCCTGCCGTTTGCGTCAGCGAACGTTCCGAACGAAGGAATCCCTCCTTGTCCGCATCCAAAATGGCAACCAGCGAAACTTCAGGCAGGTCAAGCCCTTCACGTAGCAAGTTGATGCCCACCAACACATCAAAACTCCCCTTCCTAAGCTCCTCCATGATCTCTACCCGCTCCATGGTATCCACATCCGAGTGAATGTAACGGCATTTGATGTTGATGCGGTCAAAGTATTTGGAAAGCTCCTCAGCCATCCTTTTGGTCAGGGTGGTGACCAGAATCCGCTCATTCTTTTCTACCCGTAGATGTATCTCGTGAATCAGGTCATCGATCTGGTTGTGCGCCGGCCGTACCTCAATGATTGGATCAAGCAGCCCTGTCGGCCGGATAATCTGCTCCACAATGACCCCCTCACTTTTCTGAAGCTCATAGTCGGCAGGGGTGGCACTGACAAAAACCATCTGTGTTGCTACCGCCTCGAATTCGTCGAATTTCAAAGGCCGGTTGTCAATGGCGGCCGGTAGCCGGAAGCCATAATCCACCAAGGTGGTTTTTCTTGATCTGTCACCACCATACATCGCGCGGATTTGAGGCATGGTGACATGGCTCTCATCGATGATCATCAAAAAATCGTCGGGAAAGAAATCGAGCAGACAGAAGGGACGCGATCCAGGTACTCGTCCATCAAAATACCGGGAGTAGTTTTCAATACCCGGACAATACCCCAGCTCCCGGATCATCTCCAGATCGTAGTTGACCCGGTCTTCAATCCGCTTCGCTTCGGCATGCTTGCCACCCTCTTTGAAAAAATCAATCTGCCTTACCAGATCATCCTGAATCTGCCGGATGGCCGATTTTGTCCGCTCCTTGGTGGTCACAAAAATATTGGCCGGATAGACCGAGTAGTGTTCATGCGTTTGAAGCAGTGCACCAGTTTCCGGATTAAACGTTGAGATCTCCTCAACTTCATCTCCAAAAAACTGAATCCGTACCGCATCATCCGCATAGGCCGGAAATATATCGACAGAATCACCTTTGACCCTGAAATTACCCCGCTGAAAATCAACATCTGTTCTTGAGTACATGGCATCAACCAGTTTGCGGAGCATCACATTCCGACCCAATTGCTCCCCCACTTTGACGTTGGTCACGTTGGCATGAAAGTCGTCCGGATTACCTATTCCATAAATACAGGAGACGGATGAGACAACCACAATATCCCTTCTGCCTGACAAAAGGGAGGAGGTGGCAGCCAGCCTCAGCTTTTCGATCTCCTTGTTGATGGCAAGATCCTTCTCGATAAACGTATCCGTCACCGGAAGATAGGCCTCGGGCTGGTAATAATCGTAGTAGGAGACAAAATATTGTACCGCATTCTCCGGAAAGAACTGTTTCATTTCACCATAAAGCTGGGCGGCAAGGGTCTTGTTGTGACTGAGGATCAGGGTTGGTTTCTTGACCTGCTCTATCACATTGGCCATTGTAAAAGTCTTCCCCGATCCGGTCACCCCCAACAACGTCTGGTAAGGGACACCCGAAAGGATACCCTCACTCAGCTGAGCGATCGCCTGTGGCTGATCACCGGTAGGAATGAAGTCGGCGGTTATCTTGAAGTTCATTGTTTCTATTTCATAAGGATAAAGTAAAAAGTATAAAGTAAAGAACGCAGCGATCGTGATTCCAGTCAATGATCAAATAATATTTTTAAATCAAATCAAGCCCATCGTGCGGGGCTCACTTTATCCTTTTAACTTTATCCTTTATCCTTATTTTATACTTTCAGCGTATAAAATGGAGTTACATCCGTCGCCATCATCCCTGCCGTTTCTGCAGCCCTGATTCCGAGTGGGCTATCTTCAAACACCTGACAATATTCGGGATCTACTCCAATAAGCTCGGCGGCTTTTAAAAATGTATCGGGATGGGGTTTGTGGTTTTCGACATCTTCTGCCGTTACAATGTGCTCAAAACTGTCAAGCACACCGGCAAGTTCCAATGTTTTTTTCGCATAGAACCTGGTGCCGCCTGTTCCACACGCCATGGGAAGCTTCCCTGTGTACTCCCGGATGATTTTTATCACCGGCTTAATTGGTTCGGCTTTGTATATATTCTGAAGAAAGTGATACTCCTTTTTATCGGCAAACTCCTGCGGATCAAAATCCAACCCAAATTTCTCCTTAAGCAGCACACTCGTCTGAAAGGCAGGAATCCCGCTCAAGCTATAGAAAAGCTCGGAGGTTATTTCAAAACCATATTCAGCAGCAGTCTCCTGATAAGCAATAAGATGGATCGGCATGGTGTCAGAAATTGTACCATCGATGTCAAATATTAAACCTTTGGCCTTGGGGTCGACTGTTAACTCTTGAATTTTTATCATCTGATCAACTCGTTTTGGGCAAAAATAACGAAATAGCCATGCATAAACAATCTCGATACGAAATGATCATGATTATTAAACATGGCTATTCCATCCGGCAACTATAAAATAAACGACTTTCAGGATAATTTGCTAATTTGCATCTTCAAAATCAACAACCCGTTTAAACTTTTTTAGCCATGCCAAATCACGAACTTTATCTTCCAATGCTCATTCCGCTGTGGATGATTTTTATTGGTATAGTATTGGTAGTCATCGGATTTGTTGATAAAAAATCAACTTTCACCTATTTGGGCTGGAGCATGTTCATTCTGGTTGGATTGATCTCTCTTTTTTACAACTTATTTCAGATTAACCCGGTCTCTTACCAGGAAAACAGTCAAATGAGAGAAACAGCCACAATTTTGGTCAAAGCAGGCTATTTGAATTTAGCAGGCGCTGCACTTTCTTTGTGTTCCCTATTGTATTTTCGTTACAAAAACAGAAGATACCTGTTGATGGCCGTTCTGACCATCCTCTTCTTTGCCATCCAGTTTTTTCAGTACTACAGCCTGATTCAGAAACCTAAGTAATGATTCAACGTATTTTAAACATAAAATAACAATTTATGGCTAACGATATCAATGGTTTTTGGGAGATCTTGAAGATCACACTACCTGCTTTGATCGTCTTCGTCACCGCCTATTTTCTCTTCCGCGATATGCTCGAAAATGACAAGCGCCGTCGGGAGTTCGAATTCAGGGTACTGCATACCAAGGAGATGACCCCAGTAAAACTTCAGGCTTACGAACGGCTCACACTTTTCCTCGAAAGAATTACGCCCGAATCCATGATGATCAGGCATTCCCCTCAGGATTTAACGGCAGGGCAGTACCACCAAATCCTGCTTACCACAATCCGGCAGGAGTTTGAACACAATCTTTCCCAGCAGATCTATGTTTCTCCCATTCTTTGGGAGACCATTCGGGGCGCTAAGGAGAAGTTGGTCACGATCATTAATCGTTCGGCAGAGGAGGTGGATCCCAAAGTGGCTGGTTATGAGCTGAGTAAAAAAATCTTCAGCAATTACCAGGACGAAGATCCTTCTCCGGTGGCCCTTGCCTTGTCTGATCTCAAAAAAGAGGTTGGGAAATTTTTGTGACAAAATGGTATTGTTCACGCAAAGAACGCAAAGGAAGACGCAGAGAACGCAGAAATATACACACTCAATCTTCTTTGCGACCTTCGCGTCTTCCTTTGCGTTCTTTGCGTGAACTTTTTTATCAACTAATTATCATTAAGCAATTTACATTTTAAGCATCCTTTAATCGTCAATGATATGGATTCCAGATATATTACCAAAACTATCAACCTGCACACCGGCGACCCGGAAGAGAAAAGAACCGAAATCCTAAGTTATTTTAAGAAAACCTACAGTCTGGATGAACATCTTTTTGAGGTATTTGCCGATACCTCTGCCATGTACCGTACTGCAGACCCTCTGCGCCATCCGTTGATTTTCTATTTTGGCCACACGGCAGCATTCTACATCAACAAACTGGTAATTTCAAAAATTCTGGAAACGCGGATCAACCCAAAATTCGAATCGATGTTCGCCATCGGTGTGGATGAAATGTCGTGGGACGACCTCAACCAAAGCAACTACAATTGGCCAACCATTGAGGAGATCAAAAGCTACCGGAAACAAGTCTACGAAATCGTTGTCAATCAAATAGAAACACTTCCCATTCAACTGCCCATCCGTTGGGAAGACCCGATATGGATCATCCTGATGGGCATTGAACATTCCCGCATACACATCGAGACCTCATCGGTTTTGATCCGACAGCTTCCGCTTGAACACCTGAAACCCATTCCAGGTTGGAAAACTTGTTCCTCTGCAGGGGATGCACCTAAGAACAAATTACTGCCGGTCAAAGGAGGAACGGTCACACTCGGTAAACCATTCAATGATCCATATTACGGCTGGGACAATGAATACGGGACCCATCAGGCGGAAGTGGATTCATTTGAAGCCTCCACGTTTCTATGTTCAAACGGAGAGTTCCTTGGATTTATCAGGGATGAGGGCTATCGGAAAGAACACCTGTGGACTGCTGAGGGGTGGAAATGGAAAACATTTGCAAAAGCCGAACACCCTTTGTTTTGGAGAAAAAAAGGGGATGACTATCAATTACGTTTGGTTTTCGAAGAGATCGATATGCCCTGGAACTGGCCGGTTGAGGTCAATTATTTGGAAGCTAAGGCATTCTGTAACTGGAAAACAGAAAAAACAGGATTGCCCATCCGGTTGATGAAGGAGGAGGAGTGGTACATCTTGCATGACGGCGCCAATATTCCCGACCTGCCCGATTGGGAGAGCGCGCCGGGCAACATCAATCTGGAACATTTTCAGAGTCCTTGTCCGGTTAATCAGTTTAAATCAGGCGATTTTTACGATTTGATCGGCAATGTCTGGCAATGGACAGAGACCCCCATTGCCAGCTATGAAGGATTCAAAATCCATCCCTATTACGATGATTTTTCGACGCCTACCTTCGACACCCGCCACAACATGATCAAGGGTGGATCCTGGATTTCTACTGGCAATGAGGCCATCCGGGCTTCCAGGTATGCATTCAGGCGTCATTTTTATCAACATGCCGGCTTTAGGTATGTCTCTTCTTACCAGGAAGTTGTTATCAAAGACGACAACTACGAAACTGATCCGGAGGTTATTCTTTATTGTGAATCGCACTATGGAAGCTCCCCGCTCGGTGTTCCAAACTACCAGAAGGCCATTGCGGATTTCTGCACAAATCTTAAACTTTCCAATCAGCAGCGATGCGCACTCGACCTGGGATGCAAAACAGGCCGGACCACATGGGAGTTGGCCCGCACCTACAACAAGGTAACGGGAGTAGACCTTTCTGCCAGGACCATAAAGGTCGCAACCCAGTTGCAAGAGCAAGGCAGGTTCAATTATATTTTCCCCGAAGAGGGTGAAGTTTGTGATTACCGTCAGGTGACCCTGGAAGATTTTGATTTGAAGTCACTTGTGAGCAAGGTGAAATTTTTGCAGTCCGATTTTGCCAACCTAAAAAATGTCTTCAGCGGCTACGATCTGGTTCTGTTGAACGACATCCTCGACAGGATCTATCAACCCAAAGAGTTGATTTCCATGCTGCATAAGCGGATCAACGAGAATGGCATCCTTGTGATTGCAACCGCCTATGACTGGGATGAAAAATATACCAAACCCGAAAATTGGCTGGGAGGATACCGTAGTTCTGCCGAACCGGTCAGGGGAATTGAAACTTTGGATGAGTTGTTGAAAGAGCATTTCGTCAAAACGGACCAAACTGCTACTATTCCCTCCCTATTTAGGGTCAATAAACGTAAATCAATTTTAAAAGAGGTGGAGGTGACTGTTTGGCAGAAACGCTAAATTATTATTACACAGAGTTTCACAGAGAAGCACAGAGTTACACGGAGAAAAACATGCAAAAAATGCTTTTTGAATTGGGAATGTTCATTGGCCATAACCCTTCAAACTTTTCAAACAATTCAAACCCTTCAAACAATTATAAATCTTTCTCTGTGTAACTCTGTGCTTCTCTGTGTGACTCTGTGTAACCTTTTATTTCAACCAACCTTGCAAAAGTTCAATCGCCCTCTGCTTCAACGGTTCCGGCATATTGGAGATCCGGCTCCTGTGGCTGCCACCAGGCTGATAAATTTTCACCACTCCGGGATTCTTTCCTCCCGTAGCTGCTGAGGCCGACCAGGGATCAACACCTCCATAAATCAGCAGAACTTTGGTTGCTTTGCTCTTCAGGTAGCGGTCGGTCTCCTTACTCATCTCAGGGTCGTAGGGGAATATCTGATTTTTATCCAGAAACAACCGTTCGATATATCCGCTCATATCTTTGGTCTCAATCAATTTTCTAAAAGGCCTTGTATCATATCCATAATAACCCAGCTGCCGGTGCGCTTGAACGAAAAATGGAGCAGTTGCCTTTCCGCTTTCAATGTCGAAATAGCTGCAAGAGCTGATTTTCTGAAAAAAATCAAAAATCACCTTGTCTGTGGCTGTCGTAGCAGGTATCTCTTTGACAGAATGTCCCCACTGCCAAAAAGAGAACGAAAACTCCATCACGGAATAATCGAATATCTCTCTTTCGGGGGCCTTGAAATGATATTTCCTCTCTTTGCAGAGTTGCTCAAACATCGGCATCAGCCTGTCTTTACGCCGAAGTACCTCCATCTGAAACGCGATAACCATTTTTCGTTCATTCTTCGTTGCAACCTCTTTTTCAATGAAATGAGGATGTCGATCTTCTTCTACCGAGAAATTGAGCGGGGCCACAAATGGGACAGAAACCTCCACATCGTCAGGATAAAGCATGCGGTGGTAGAGGGCCGTCTCCCCTCCTTTGCTAATACCTGTATTTACCCACTTCCGATTATAGATTTTTTTAAATAATTCGACCACATGGTGCTGATCGGCGGCAGCATTTTCGACTGTCAGGTCGGACCAATTGACCGAATCGGGGATGGATTTCCCAAAAAAACGGTGCTCTACAAATATTTGGTTGGCCTTCAGGATGGGACATAATTCATCGAGGTACCTTTTCCCAAATGCGTAACTCCCTCCGTAACCCTCGGTCACAAAAACAACCGGGTTTTCATAAGCAAGGTGTGAAACAAAAACCCTTTGCGGGAAAAATCCCTTCTCAGGATGCATGGGATCGACCAATTGTTTGACATTGACTACATAAGCCTCGCTGAAAAACGGATTTTGTTCCATCTTTTCTACCGAGATAATATCTGGCAATGCCTTGATCCGATCTTGAAGCGACTGCGCAACAAGGGATACAAATGAAAAAAATAGAAATAACGATAATAGGGCTGAACGCCTAAAAGCTGATTTGAATTTTGATAGTAACATATAATTGATTAAAGGATTTAAACTGACCCTTACCACAGATTACACAAATTACACAAATAAAAGAAGAAATTAGGAGTATGTTTAAATTCCATATACCCTTAAACAATTTTTAAACCTTTAAAATTAGGAGTCGCATTCGCCCCTTCTCCCTGTCTCCCTCTCGCCCCTTCTTCTTGAAAAAAGTGCCAAGGCTATTACCTTCAACTATTTTGATTAGAGCGAAATAACTCCCTCAATCTCACCCGCTTTCGCATAAATCGCCAGCACCTCATCCGGGTTTTTCATCTCTTGTTTGCACGAAATGGCAATAAACCGGATGTCTTTGGAGGTACGATAGGTGATTTGATCCTCATGCAGAAACAGTTTTTTAACCAGTTCCAATTTCTCTTTGTAGTTGGGCACTATAAATTTAAAAAAATAGATCCCCGGCCACTGCTGCTGTGCCCAGAGGATGCTTCTTGCTTTCTCTAATTCTTTATTCATATTTTTATAATTTGAAATTGAGCGCTGGGAAAATGAGAATATGAGAAAATGAGCTCGGAGAAAATGGGAAAATGAGAGGGTGAGATGATGAGAAAATGGGAAGATCAGAATTATTTTTACAGTTAACCAAGATTAAGGCTTTGTTTCGTTCAATTGTCTTTCCGCATATCTCAATTCTCAAATTCTCAGTGCTCATTTTCTCATATTCTTATATTCCCATTTTCTCCGCTTACCAAATCATCTCCACAAACCCCTTCAACCTTCGCCTCACACCATCCCTTCCCTGAGCGTCTACCACATAGAAATAGACTCCAGCCGGCAAGAGATTGCCATTGACGCGGCCATCCCAGGCAGCTATCTCCGACTCGGCAGGAATGTAATTGTTGGAGGAAAAATGGTGTACCACCTTCCCCCAGCGGTTCAATACTGTAAGGTCGAGCGATTCGAGTGATCTTGTTTTGATGATCATTTTGTCATTTACACCATCCCCGTTAGGTGTAAATACCGGAGAAACTTTCACAAGCGAGGTGTCTACGATGATGTAATCGGGTAGATAGAAGGTATCGCGGCAGGTCAGGTCCTGCACAGTTTTGGATGCAACCAGTTTAACTTTATATTTCCCCGAAAGTTCATAAGTATAAAGCGGATTGTCATCGTACAATACCGCTTGAAACGAGTCGATGACGGCAGTTCCGCCACCCATCGATCCGAGAATATTTTTGTCCTTGAAAAGATACCACTCATACTTGCCTGCATCGCTGTTTTGGCTCAGATTTTTGAAATCTATGTCGGCAGGGGCCTGGGGAAACGAATATTGCGGATCATTTTGTTGCGGAGTAGTCCAGGAGAATTTGGCTACCGGAATCGGCGATGTATAGCTTACCTCCGCGCTTTTCATGCATCCTGCGCGATCGGTTACCTCCACCCTGTAAACAGTATTTTGAGAGGGCGGTTGCAGTATGTTGGGATTTTGGATGGAAGAGAGATATTGGGTTCCTACATACCACCGGTATGTGTAATCCGAACTGATGACAACTACCTTTCCGGATGCAAGATCGTAATACTGGTAGGAGGAACCGGTTACCGATGAAGCTAACCTCAAATTGGTGCAGGTAGATTCAGCGATGGACGCGACTGGTTTGCTCCAGTCATTCAAAACCCAGGCACGAAATTGGAAATTCTGACCATTTTCGGTAAAGGAAACCCGGTAACATCCATTCGCAAGACGATTGATGGTTGAGGTGGTCCCTGTTTCGTTCGAAAAACTCCCAAATTTAAGGGTTACTGAATCAAATTTTTCCCAAAGAAAGGAGACTGTCGCTCCGGCCGATTTTGCAGTAAGCGAACCAATGTCGGAGCCCTCCTGGGTACAAAAGAAATAGATTGGATCATTAACCGGAAAGGTTGGATAGGCGGTGTTTTCTTTGTAGGCAGCACTACCCGGTACAAGCGATTGTGCCTGCAGGCTTCCTGGTAAGAGCATGGTCAATACCAGTAAGACAAACGACAAATAGATGATTGGAGTCCTGAACATATTGAAATTATCTGTATGACGACAAGCATACAAATTTAAACAACTATCCAACCTGACAAAGTTCTCTACTAAACTTTTCCAAAGTTCGATACTTTTGATTTATAAATTTTCACCAAGTTTGCAACTTTGGAAAAGTTATTGGCAAACGAAGTTAGCAACTTTGGAAAAGTTATTGGTGCAATCAGCCAAAAGTTTCCCCAAGGGGCTTATCTTTGCGACACCACCAACTCAAAAAACAGTTCAATTTTGGCTAATTATCTTGATAATCTGAACGAGGCCCAGCAACAGGCAGTTATGAATTTTGAAGGTCCTTCCCTGATCATCGCCGGTGCAGGTTCTGGTAAAACGAGGGTTCTGACCTACCGAATTGCCCATTTACTTCAAAACAAAGTACCGCCATCATCCATTCTTGCGCTCACTTTTACCAACAAGGCAGCGAGGGAAATGAAAGAGAGGATTGCCAGCGTCGTAGGCCCTCAGGTAGCCAGATATCTTTGGATGGGCACTTTCCACTCAATCTTCTCCCGGATCCTTCGTGCGGAGGCCTCTCTCATCGATTACCCTTCTACCTTTACCATTTACGACACCCAGGATGCCAAGAGCCTGCTGAGGACCATCATCAAAAGCATGGCGCTGGAGGAGAATACTTACAAACCCTCCATCATCATTGGGCGCATCTCGGCTGCGAAGAACAATTTGGTCCTTCCTGCCGGATACAGGCAAAATGAAGTTGCCCGCGAAAATGACCAGGCCGCCCGCATACCCCGCACCGGTGAGATCTATGAAGAGTATGCTCGGCGGTGCAAAAATGCCGGCGCGATGGATTTTGACGATCTCCTGCTGATGACCAATGTGCTTTTCAAACGGTTCCCGGATACCTTGCTGAAATACCAGCATCTCTTCAAATACATCCTGGTGGATGAGTACCAGGACACCAACTTTTCTCAATACCTGATCGTCAAAAAATTGGCCGAATTACATCACAACCTGAGTGTCGTAGGCGACGACGCGCAAAGTATATACTCCTTTCGGGGAGCCCGGATCGAAAATATCCTCAATTTCAAAAACGACTATCCCGATTTCAAGGTATACAAACTGGAACAAAATTACCGCTCCACCCAAACCATCGTCAACGCGGCCAACAGCATCATCTCCAAAAACAAGAACCAGCTTCAGAAGACGGTTTACAGTGAAAACGATGCCGGCGCCAAAATTAAGGTACTCAATGCCCTGAACGACCAGGAGGAGGGCTTTCTGGTTGTCAATGAAATTTTTCAGAAACGGATGGCGGAACGCGACAACTATTCCGACTTCGCGATATTGTACCGTACCAACGCGCAATCAAGGGTGTTCGAAGAGGTGCTTCGAAAAAGGAACATCCCATACAAAATTTACGGGGGGCTATCCTTTTACCAAAGAAAGGAGATCAAGGACCTGCTTGCCTATTTCCGGCTGGTGGTCAACCCAAAAGACGACGAGTCGTTCAAAAGGGTGATCAACTATCCCGTCAGGGGAATCGGCGCAACAACCATCGGAAAACTGGAGGAGTATGCCAATCAAAATGATACTTGCATGTTCGCGGTTGCCACGGATCAACTGATGCTTCAAAAAGCGGGATTGAATGGCGGAGCATCCAAAAAAGTAATGGAATTCGTCACACTGATAGAGACCTTCGCTGAACGTTCGCTAACCATGGAAGCCTACGAAATGGCGCAAAGAATCGCGACTGAAGCAGGTATTCTTTCAGAGGTGTACCAGGATAAGTCGCCTGAAAACATCAGCAGGTATGAAAATACACAGGAGCTTCTGAATGCCATTCAGCAGTTCACCATCGATGCCGTTGAAGAAGGACACTCCGCACTCTTGGCCAATTTTCTCGAAGAGGTCTCCCTCCTCACCGATCAGGACAATGAGAAAACCGAGGATTTCGACAAAGTTACCTTGATGACTGTTCACTCTTCCAAAGGACTGGAATTCAACAATGTATTCGTAGTCGGACTGGAAGAAAACCTCTTCCCTTCCGGCTTCTCAGGGACAATGACATTGCCTGAACTGGAAGAAGAACGAAGGTTGTTTTACGTAGCGCTGACACGCTCCAAAAATCAGGCATTCCTCTCATTCGCTCAACAGCGGTTCAAATGGGGAAAGACAGAATTCTGTCATCCCAGCCGCTTTATCGGTGAGATCGACCCGCAGTACCTCGACATGCAGAACAGCCGGTTCTTCCAGCACCATATCTCCGACGAACCATCCGGCCTGCATGGGGGATTTAACCGAAATGGCTATTCATCAGGCGAAAGGAGTAGTTTCACACCACCTAAACCATCCGGAACCCTTGGCGCCAACTACAGACGGAGCAATGATCCCGCCCCCGCCGAAAATTTTGAGGCCTCCGATCCAAACTCCCTTCAAGTGGGGATGTTCGTCGAACACCAGCGCTTTGGCAGAGGTAAAATCGTTGATCTGGAAGGGTTGATGCCTGAGAAAAAAGCCAAAGTCTTCTTTGCCAATGCCGGGGAGAAACAGTTGCTGCTCAAGTTTGCCAAACTAAAAATTGTGGATGAATAGTCCTTTAAAATATCATATAAATTGATCGGCAAAATGTTTAACTTTGTCACATAAAATAAAATTTGCTTTTTCAAGAGCACTTAACTGAAATTCACGATGTTCAAAGATTATAACACCCAACGCACCAAGATGAAGCTTCCTGAATATGGAAGGGCGTTACACAAAATGGTCGAGCATGTGCTCACCATAGAAGACCGCGACGAACGCAATCTTGCCGTAAAATCCATCATCGACATCATGGGAATGATGTATCCTTATCTGCGCGACATCAATGATTTCAAGCACAAACTTTGGGACCACATTGCCATCATGTCCGATTTTAAACTCGACATTGATTATCCTTACGATCCGCCGGTTCCTGAGACGTTCACTGAGAAACCCAAACATATTCCTTACAATCAATCGGATATCAGATTCCGCCACTATGGTAAAATCATGGAGCAGTTGATTGATAATATCTCTAAAATGAGCGAGGAGAATCCCTCAAAAGATTTGAATACTGAGCAGTTGGCCAATCAGATGAAGAAATCTTACCTCACCTGGAACAAAGACACGGTGGAAGATGAAAAAATTATTGATGACCTGAAGCTGATCTCAAGAGGCCGGTTGAAAGTTCGTGAAGACATGCGGCTGCAAGAGGTGACAGACATCATCAAAATACAGAAAAAGAAGTCAAAAGTTGGCTCCGGACAGAACCGGAAGCACAAGTAAGCCTTTTCGGTTGCCATGGCAAGATTTATCATTGAAGGTGGAAATTCCCTGGCCGGAACATTAACACCGCAAGGGGCCAAGAATGAGGCGCTGCAGGTAATTTGCGCCACCCTGCTTACCAATGAAAAGGTTACCCTCTCCAATATTCCCGAAATAAGTGATGTCCTCAAACTGATCGACATCCTTAAATACATGGGAGTATCTGTCGAAAGGCCCTCGAAGGGAAACTTTACATTCTGTGCAGACAAAGTCAATGTCGATATTCTTAATTCACCCCATTTCTTTCAGCAGGCCGCCGCATTAAGAGGTTCTATCATGATCATTGGTCCGATGCTGGCACGTTTCGGCAAAGGAACAATCCCTCAGCCTGGCGGGGATAAAATCGGTCGCCGAAGGCTCGATACACACTTCCGTGGATTTGAATCGCTTGGTGCCCAATTTATTTTTGACGCTGAAAATGCACTCTTTCGTGTCGAAGCAAAAAAACTGAAAGGTTGTTACATATTGCTGGACGAGGCCTCCGTAACCGGGACAGCCAACCTCATCATGGCCGCGGTAATGGCCGAAGGAACCACCACCATTTACAATGCCGCTTGCGAGCCCTATGTTCAGCAACTTTGCCGCATGTTGATCTCGATGGGGGCAAAAATTGATGGTACCGGATCCAACCTGCTGCACATCCACGGTGTTACCTCACTGAAGGGCTGTGATCACCGCCTTCTTCCGGACATGATTGAAGTTGGCAGCTTTATCGGACTGGCTGCCATGACCTCCTCCGATCTTCTCATCAAGGATGTTGCGTATGATGAGTTGGGCGTCATTCCTGACTCCTTCCGGAAAATGGGCATTAATTTGATCAGGATGGGCGACGACATCCGCATACCAGTACAGGATCATTATGAGATAGAATCCTTCATTGATGGATCGATCATGACCATCGCCGATGCTCCCTGGCCGGGTTTGACGCCCGACCTTTTGAGCATATTCCTGGTGGTGGCAACCCAGGCCAGGGGAAGTGTGCTCATTCACCAAAAAATGTTTGAAAGCAGGCTCTTCTTCGTGGACAGGCTGATCGATATGGGTTCTAAAATTATCCTCTGCGATCCGCACAGGGCCACAGTGATCGGCCTCGACCGATCCCACCCGCTTCGGGCTACCCGCATGACCTCACCCGATATCCGCGCAGGCGTTGCCCTGCTCATTGCCGCACTTTCGGCCAATGGAGTCTCCACCATAGACAACATCGATCAGATCGATCGCGGGTATGAAAATATAGATATCAGGCTAAATGCAATAGGGGCGAAAATCAGAAGGGAATAAGAAAAGATAAGCTGTCAGTTTTCAGCTTTTTTTTGTGTCAAAATGTCCGAATTGGGGCTATTGGCAAGCTATTTGAAGGGAGTAAAACAGATTTGAACAATGGATGAACTATGACAAAGAAAAAAGAAGAACACAATAAAAATACCCGGGATTCTATGCATTCACCGGAATCACAAATTGCAAGTGAAACCTCGTCTCAGGAACAATCCGGCCATATTGCTGAAGAAGAAATTGTCAGCAAAGAGACTGAATTGGAATATAAAGTGGCCGAACTTACAGCCGGCCTTGCCGCTTCGAGCGACAAATATCTTCGCCTTTCGGCGGAGTTTGACAATTTTCGCAAGCGTACCCTGAAAGAGAAAATGGACCTGATGAAGAATGCCTCGGAGTCTGTCATTGTCAGTTTTCTCCCGGTGATTGATGATGTTGAGCGCGCAATCAAAGCCATTGAAACCTCCGACAATCTGGAGACCATAAAAGAAGGAATTAACCTGATATACAACAAATTCAAAGATTTCACCAAACAAAATGGGGTAGTCGAAATGGAGGCCAATGGTCTGGAGCTAAATACCGATCACCACGAGGCCATTACCAAAATCCCTGCACCATCTGAGGATTTAAAAGGAAAGATAGTCGAGGTTGTTCAGAAAGGTTACATGCTGAATGATAAAGTAATACGTTATGCTAAAGTTGTGATAGGCGAATAATATCCGACAACAACCGCTAAAAAAATAGAAATGTCCAAAAGAGATTATTACGAAGTCCTTGGTGTCTCTAAAAGCGCTACCGCTGAAGAGATCAAGAAAGCCTATCGCCAAAAAGCCATTCAATTTCATCCCGATAAAAATCCGGGAGACAAGGCTTCGGAAGAGAAATTCAAAGAGGCAGCTGAGGCCTATGAGATACTGAGTAGTCCTGAAAAAAAACAGCGCTATGATCAGTTCGGTCATGCCGGCATGGGCAACCAGGGTGGATTTAGTGGCCAGCACATGACCATGGAAGACATCTTCTCTTCGTTCGGAGATATTTTTGGCGGCGGCGGATTTAGCGGTTTCGGTGGTTTTGGTGGTGGTGGCTCCCGCGGACAGCGGGTCAACCGCGGTTCCAATCTTCGTATCAAGGTGACACTTAACTTAGGTGAAGTTGCCAACGGTTGTGAGAAAAAACTAAAAGTCAAGAAATATGTCTCCTGCGACAGTTGTCACGGTAGTGGTGCAAAGGGCGGCAGTGGACACACCACCTGCGCTACCTGCAAAGGTAGTGGACAGGTGACCAGGATCAGTAACTCCATCTTCGGACAGATACAGCAATCGTCTACCTGTCCAACCTGTAGCGGCGAAGGAAAGATCATTACCCAAAAATGTGAAAAATGTTATGGTGAAGGACTCATCCAGGGAGAAGAGGTGGTTACAGTAAAAATTCCTGCCGGTGTAGGCGAAGGGATGCAGCTTTCAGTCGGGGGCAAAGGAAATGCAGCAAGGCGTGGCGGTGTTCCGGGTGATCTGCTCGTACTGATTGCGGAAGAAGAGCATCCTGAACTGATTCGGGATGAGAATGATCTGATTTACAATTTGGTGCTATCATTTCCAGATTTAGCCCTGGGACTAACAGCTGAAATACCAACCATCGACAGTAAAGTGAAGGTAAAGATCGAGGCTGGAACACAACCCGAAAAGATTTTGCGCCTTCGCGGAAAAGGAATTCCTGATGTAAATGGCTATGGTAAAGGTGATCTGCTGGTTAAAATCCATGCCTGGGTTCCGCAAAAGCTCACTTCTGAGGAGAAAAAACAACTGGAAAGATTGCAACAACTTCCTAATTTTCAAGTACCTGAAGAAACAAAAGAACGAAATTTCTTTGATAGGGTAAAGGGGATGTTTGAGTAAGAAAGAAGTGACTAAAGTGAACCAGAATGACTAAAGTGAGCTAAAGTTACTTAAGGCAAATTACGATTAACAAAATTGACACATTATATTTTGGTGTTTATTTGTATCTTTCGCCAGTGATTTTCGTTTGAATTATATAATGAAGAAACTATTCTCCATATTATTTGCATTGTTGGTGCTACTTTCAGGAATCCACCTGACAGTAGCTTCGCACATTTGCTGTGGGGAACTGGCGGCAGTAAAATGGTCTGTCACAGGAGCAAAAGCAACTTGTGGAATGGAGGATCACACTTCATCATCTCCATCAAATGGTGCTATTGGAACCGATTGCTGCAAGAACAAGGTCATGACGTGTACAGCTGACACCAACTACTACCCTACCTATCAGATTATTAAAGATATTGCAAGTATCGTTGCTCCCTCTTTTACCTTATTCCCATCTGTTGACATCACTTTATCGCACATCAAGCCAACCTATTACTCCATGGTTGGTCCCCCCGTTTTTAATAGGTACAATTCTGTAGACCAGAGTATTATTTGCGTTTTCATTATTTGATTTTGTTAGTTGTATTGAATCAGGCAGTTACAATAGGTAGCGTGCCCTAGTTTATTTTTATTTTCAATCATATTATCAAAAAATCGAAAAGATGAAAACTTTCAAGTTCGTTGTTTTAGCCTTCGTGACCATTTTGTTTGTCCCCAATACCTTCGCACAGACGCCAGCCAAAAGCATTGCCTCCAAGACAGAGACTATCAAAGTTTCAGGAAATTGCGGCATGTGCAAAGATCGAATCGAAGCTGCCGCTAAGGTGGCAGGCGTAGCCAAAGCTGATTGGGATAAAAGCACCAAAATATTGACCTTAGCCTATAATTCTGCAATCGTGAAGAGCGATGATATCCAGAAAAAAATCGCTGCTGTAGGCCACGATACAGAAAAATACAAGGCTGACTCCAAAACCTACAATAGTCTGCCTGGTTGCTGCAAATACAGGTGATTAGCTGATGTGTTGATTAGCTGATGTGATGATGGCTTAGTGCTAATCATCTCATCAGCTAATCAGCATATCAGCACATCAACACATCAACACATCAATTTCCTATTTCCCAATTTTCAAATTATTATCATGTTTAATCGACTCGTAAAGTATTTTCTCGAGAATCGGTTGATCACCTTTATCTTTCTTATCTCATTTGTAGTTCTGGGCATGGTATTTATGCCCTTCAACTGGAAATCAGATCTTTTCCCCCGTGATCCGATTGCAGTGGATGCCATCCCGGATATTGGTGACAACCAGCAAATTGTAGCGACAGAATGGATGGGGAGATCACCCAAAGATATTCAGGATCAGGTTACTTACCCTTTGACAACTGCTTTGCTTGGGATCCCGGGGGTTCAAACGGTACGCAGCACCTCCATGTTCGGGATGTCTTTCATCTATATCATCTTTAAAGACAACATCGAATTTTACTGGAGCAGATCCCGGATTCTGGAAAAGCTCAACTCATTGCCGGCCGGCACTTTGCCGCAGGGAGTTCAGCCGACGCTGGGACCTGATGCCACCGCACTGGGACAGATTTTCTGGTATACCCTCGAAGGGCGTGATCCCAATACCGGAAAACCCAATGGTGGCTGGAATCCGCAGGAACTTAGGTCTGTCCAGGATTTCTATGTAAAATACGGTCTTTCAACTGCCGAAGGTGTTTCGGAAGTGGCATCCGCTGGCGGATTTATCAAGGAATACCAGGTCGACCTGAACCCGGAAGCGTTGAAAGCATTCAATGTTTCGGCGATGGACGTGATGAATGCCGTGCGTAAAAGCAACCTCGACATTGGCGCTGAAACAATTGAATTGAACAATGTGGAATACATTATCAGAGGTTTGGGCTATGTCAAAAATTTAGAGGATCTCGAACTTTCAGTTGTCACCGTTCGAAACAATGTGCCGGTACGTATCAAAGATGTGGCCCGGGTTGCATTTGGCCCGGCAACCCGTCGTGGTGGCCTGGACAAATCGGGTTCCGAGGCAGTGGGAGCCGTGGTTGTTGCGCGCTATGGTTCAAATCCCATGGAGGTGATCAACAATGTAAAGGAAAAAATCAAGGAGATTCAGGCTGGTCTGCCCCAAAAAACTTTGCCTGACGGCACTGTTTCCAAAGTTACAATTGTTCCGTTTTACGACCGTACCGGGTTAATTATGGAGACCATCGGAACCCTGGAATCAGCACTCTCGCACGAAATTCTGATCAGCATCCTTGTCATTATCGTCCTTGTCATGAACCTGAGGGCCTCCTTGATAGTAGCCGGTTTACTTCCGATTGGGGTTTTAATGACTTTTATTCTCATGCGTATTTTTGGTGTAGAAGCCAATATCGTAGCCCTATCGGGGATTGCCATCGCCATTGGAGTGATGGTTGATATCGGGATAGTAGATGTTGAGAATATTCTCCGGCATCTTGAAATGCCTGAAAATAAGGGTATCAGAGGGAAGAAACTGATGTTTGTTATCTACCTGGCTACTACTGAAGTGCGTGCTGCAGTGGTTACCTCTATTGCCACCACTATCGTTAGTTTCCTCCCCGTTTTTGCCATGCAGGCTGCTGAAGGAAAACTTTTTCATCCGTTGGCATTCACAAAAACGTTTGCGCTGATTTCAGCCTTCCTGCTGGGTATCATTGTTTTGCCTACTTTGACGCATATCTTTTTCAATATTAGTTTTGATACTAAAAAGATTCGCAAGATATGGAACGGAAGTTTAATGGTTGCAGGTTTTCTCTTTGCTGTTATCTGGCACACATGGCCTGCCCTAGTCCTGGTTGCGGTAGGTATCAACAACTTACTTAATTATCGTTGGCCCGAGCCTCGCAAAGAATTTCCAAATTACATCAACATTGCCATCACCGTACTGGTGGCATCCTGGTACCTTACTATCGAGTGGCTTCCTCTGGGCGCACACAACAGCGCATTCGTCAACTTCCTGTTTGTAGGCGGAATTATTGCCATCATTCTTGCAGCATTGATGTCTATGGTCCATTTTTATGAAGACATAATGCGTTGGGCGCTGGCCAACAAACAAAAATTCCTCATTATCCCTGCTGTCACCTTATTATTTGGACTTTTGGTTTGGTTGGGTTTCAATAAAACATTCGGTTTTATTGCTGCAGGTGCCGAAAAAATAGGATGGAAAAATTTCAGGCAAACAGCATTCTGGCAGGGACCTTCAAAAACTTTTCCGGGTACGGGAAAAGAGTTTATGCCATCCTTAAACGAAGGCTCATTCCTGTTGATGCCGACCAGCATGCCTCATTCAAGTATCGAAAAAAACCTTCAATACATCGAAACCCTCGACAAGCGACTTTCTGTTATTCCTGAAGTGGAAGTAGCAGTAGGCAAATGGGGACGTGTCAATTCAGCCCTCGATCCGGCGCCTGTGCAAATGTTTGAGAATACAATAAACTACCGGCCTGAATATATTTTGGATGAAAATGGTCAACGCCAAATGTTTAAAGTAGATAAGAATGGTGATTTTGTTTTGAATTTGTCGAAAATTAGAAATACAGTTGAGATAGATAGAAATAAGGTGGAAATAAATGGAAATATAATTGAAATAAATAGTTTACATGAGGTTAAATACAATAAGAAGGCGGACAAATTTATAATAAAAACATCTGACGATACGTTTGATATCCCTGATTACCGGAAAAACAATTTATTCCTATCTATTTCCAAAAATTTCAATTCATTTCTATTGAAAGACAGCAATGGTGAGTACTTCCGCCAATGGCGACCGGAGATCAGGAAGCCAAATGACATCTGGAATGAGATCGTAAAGGTGACCAACATTCCAGGACTGACCTCTGCTCCAAAGTTGCAACCCATTGAAGCCCGACTGGTGATGCTTTCAACGGGGATGCGTGCACCAATGGGATTGAAAGTATTTGGCCCCGACCTGGAATCCATCGAAAAAGGGGGAATGCAGCTTGAGCAGGCGCTGAAAGAGGTGCCTTCGATCAAAGCATCTGCCGTTTTCTACGACCGAGCCGTTGGAGCTCCCTACCTCGAAATCAAACTCAACCGCAAAGCGATGGCCCGTTATGGCATGACTGTCAATGACGTGCAGGAGATACTGCAGGTGGCTGTGGGCGGTATGGCACTGAGCAATTCTGTTGAAGGACGTGAACGTTTTCCCATCCGTGTTCGGTATGCCCGCGAATTGCGCGATAATCCGGACGATCTTAAACGAATCCTGATCCCTTCCATGAACGGTGTCCAAATTCCGCTGAGCGAAATTGCCGATATCGATTATACCCGTGGTGCCCAAATGATCCGAAGTGAAAATACTTTCCTCAACGGCTATGTTATTTTCGATAAAAACGAAGGCAAAGCGGAGGTGGATGTTGTGGAGGAAGCAACCAATTTTCTGCAGCAAAAGCTGAATTCTGGCACCCTCATTTTGCCTGCCGGAGTGTCGTATGAATTTGCAGGTAATTACGAACATCAGATGAGGGCTACCAAACGGTTGGCGATTGTCATACCTATTAGTTTGCTCCTGATTTTGTTGTTGTTATTTTTCCAATTCCGCACCGTTACAGCCTCATTTATTCACTTTTCAGGCGTATTTGTGGCCTTTGCCGGTGGGTTTATCATGCTGTGGTTGTATGGCCAGGATTGGTTCCTCAATTTTTCTGTGGCTGGAATTAACCTGCGGGATATGTTTCAAATGCATCCTATAAACTTGAGTGTGGCAGTATGGGTCGGATTTATTGCCCTATTTGGCATCGCCACCAACGACGGAGTAATAATGGGTACCTACATTCATCAGGTATTCGAAGACCGGCATCCTGCATCGGTTCACGATGTTCGTGAAGCAGTGGTAGCAGCCGGGCTGAAACGTGTGAGACCTGCAATGATGACCACGGCAGTTGCGGTCATCGCTTTGTTGCCCGTCTTATCATCTAACGGGAAAGGTTCTGATATTATGATTCCAATGGCAATACCCATGTTTGGCGGTATGGTGATTCAGGTGATGACGGTATTTGTTGTGCCGTTGTTTCAGGCGATGTGGAGGGAGAGAGGATTGAAATAAATTGTAATAAATGGGAATTGATAGAAAAAAAGGGAATCAAATGAAAAGATGAAATACTTGGTAAAATTCTTCTGAATGTCAAATATTTAGGGTAAATTATAGTAAATAATTTTCGTATGGAAAGCTCTGGATATATTGAATTAAAGAATCTTGAAGTGTATCAAATTTCAAGGCAGCTATCCTCCATTGTATGGAAGATATACTGTAGAATGAATTTCGAGGACAAAAAGCACATGGGAGATCAATTCTTAAGATCTGCAGACTCAGTAGGAGCCAATATAGCTGAAGGTTACGGACGATACCACTATTTGGATAAAGTAAGGTTTTATCACAATGCAAGGGGATCTCATTTAGAAGCATTTACACATTGGTTAGAATTACTCTCGGAAAGGGAGAAAATCTCAATAGAAGAATTTGAAACCATTCGTGTCAAAGCATCAACTCTGCAAATAAAGCTAAATAATTTCATTGCATATACAACAAAAAAGGGAAGGGAAAAACATGACAAAAATTGATAAATATAGTTTCGATCATTCTATCGAAATTAAAAAAAGGAGCACTCCTACAATTCCTCGAAAAACCCATTTTCCAGGAAGTCCCCTTTTATTTCTATTTATTTCAATTTATTTCAATCTATTTCAATCTATTACAACCTATGCCCAAACTGATTCCCTACAATTTTATCTGGAAACAGCTGCAAAAAACAACCCTACCGTTCTACAGAAATTTGCTGAATATAACGCATCCCTGCAAAAAGTACCCCAGGTTGGAAGTTTGCCGGATCCGGAGTTAAGTCTTGGGATTTTCCTCAGTCCAATGGAATTGGTAGGTGGAAACCAGGTAGCTGATATTCGTTTGATGCAGATGTTTCCATGGTTCGGAGTTTTGAAGAATGCCAAAGATGAAATGAGTTTGATGGCCAAAGCAAAATACGAAACGTTCCAGGATACCAAATTGCAGCTATTTTATGATGTACAGCGAACCTGGTACGAATTGAATAAGGTCAAACAGAATATCCGCATTTCGGAGAAAAACATTGAGCTGCTTCGCACGATTGAAAGGTTGGCGGTTGTCAGGTTTAAAGCTGTTCCGACAGGAAACAGTTCTTCTCCTGTGAACAAAGTAAATCCACCTTCTTTCACTCAAAGCGCTTCTCCCGGGTCACCTGGCATGAATACCATGGGTGGAAATTCATCCGGATCGGCCTCAGGTCAGGCCGCGTCAATGCCTGGGAATCCGATGGGTTCATCTTCCGGTAGTTCAGGTCTTTCGGATGTCTATCGTTTACAGATCGAAATTGGTGAACTTCAGAACAATATAGAACAGTTAAAAGCCATGCAAATTACTTTTGCTGCACAATTCAACAGTTATCTGAACAGATCTCCTAATGCGGCAGTTGTTTTACCAGATTCTCTAATTGCCGATAACTTTCAACCCTCACATTTTGCAATTCCAGACAGTATCCTGAGCAACAATCCCATGCTGGGAATGCTTCAGTTTGAGCAAGAATCGCTCGAAGCCCGCAAACAAATGGTTACAAAGATGAGCTATCCAATGGTCGGTTTAGGTTTAAATTATTCGCTCATTAACAAAAGCGAAATGTCAACTTCGCCCATGAATGGCAAAGACATGATTATGCCAATGGTGACGTTTACTTTGCCCATTTACCGAAAGAAATACAAGGCCATGCAAGCCGAAGCCGATTTCCTGAAATCTGCCAACTCACAAAATTACAAGGCAACGGCCAATTCACTGCAAACTGCATACTATCAAGCATTTCAATTGTACCAGGATGCGCTTCGAAGAGAAAAACTCTATGCAGCTCAATATTTGCTGGCGTCAAAATCACTCAATATCATGTTCAAAAGTTTTGGGTCATCAGGCTCTTCGCTAACCGATATTTTGCGTGTTCGTCAGCAAACGCTCGATTACGAATACAAACAAATAGAGGCTATTGCAGATTATAACATCTCAATTGCATGGATGAAAAGATTGGGAAATATTGAAATAAGTAGAAATAAGTAGAAATAAGTAGAAATAAGTAGAAATAAGTAGAAATATGATAAAAAAGGTGAGAAGATGATATACATGCGAAACTGATATTTCCATTGTATTTCAATTTATTTCTATCTATTTCAATTGTATTTCCAATAATAATAAAAATATGAAAAGACAAATATCAATAATCGTCGCAACCTTGATAGGAGGTATTTTTCTCGGTTGGTTATTCTTTCATTCCGCACCTGCCAAAGTGGAAACTCACGACCATTCAGTTGAAGCCGCTAAAGAAACAATCTGGACTTGTGCGATGCACCCTCAGATACGTATGCACGAGCCTGGTAAATGCCCAATTTGTGCCATGGATCTGATCCCATTGGGTCAGAGTGGTCCTACCAGCGATCCCGGTGCCATTCACATGACAAAAGAAGCGGCTCAGCTGGCCAACGTCCTTACTTCCACCGTTTCAAAGCAAAATCCGGTTAAGGTATTACGTCTTTATGGCAAAGTTCAAGCCGATGAACGGCTTTTACAAAGTCAGGTGTCATATCTTCCCGGACGAATTGAGAAATTGAATGTAAACTTCACTGGCGAAGTGGTTCGAAAAGGACAAATTTTGGCGGTTATCTATTCTCCTGATTTGGTCACCGCTCAGCAGGAACTGCTCGAAACTGCAGCTACAAAAGAGTCACAACCGGCACTTTATGAAGCATCCAAAGACAAACTTCGGCAGTGGAAACTGACGGATAATCAGATTTCAACCATTGAAACTTCCGGTAAGGTGAAAACCAATTTTGAAGTTTTGGCCAATACAACGGGCATCGTTTCAGCAAGACGCGTCAACACCGGCAACTATGTTTCATCTGGATCAGTGTTGTTTGATGTTGCCGATCTCTCTCACGTATGGATTATGTTCGATGCTTACGAGAGTGACTTACCTTACCTCTCTCAGGGACAAAAAGTTACATTTACAATTCAGGCCCTGCCGGGAGTTGATTATTCCGGGAACATCACTTTTATTGATCCTGTGCTCGATCCTGTCACCCGTGTGGCAAAGGTTCGGATTGAAGTTGGTAATAAGGGTGGAAAACTAAAACCGGAAATGTTTGCAACCGGTATCGTTAATGCAACCATGAATGAATTGAAGGACAAAATGGTCATTCCCCGATCTGCAGTCTTATGGACAGGCAAACGCTCGGTAGTCTATGTAAAACAACGCGGATCGGAAGAACCGGTCTTTAAGATTCGTGAGATCGAATTGGGGACAATGCTGGGCAATAGCTATGTCGTCATGGGTGGTCTTTCGGAAGGAGAAGAGATAGTCACCCAGGGAGCATTCAGTGTCGATGCATCTGCGCAACTGGAGGGTAAGCCAAGTATGATGAACAATGAATTAAACCCAACTGACGGGGTGACTAAGAGTGACCCTGTCAAAAGTGTGAAAAAAACTTTACAAAACACTCCCAACAAACTGTCAATCAAAGTATCCGGGAATTGTGAAATGTGTAAGGAGCGCATCGAAAATATCGCAAAATCCATCGACGGAATTTCCGATGCTGAATGGAACATCACCACCAAACTATTGGCTGTAAACTTCGAAGAAAATAAAACCAATTCTGATAAAATTCAACGAGCAATTGCCAATGCCGGACACGATACGGAGAAATACAAAGCCTCTGAGGAGGCCTACAAAAAGCTACCGGAATGCTGTTTGTATAGAAAGTAACGAGTCAAAAACTTGATAAAGTCGCTATTTTTCTGTATATTTATTAGAAACATTTGTTTATCTCAGGACAAAAAAGACAATCATGACGCTCATGATGGTCCTGATTCTCTCTATTGTCCTGTAATTTAAAGAACACCTTCCTCCAATGAGCAACCAATACAACCCTGATGGCTTTATCCCCAAACATGGAGGTTATAAACGTTTGTTGAGTTACCAAAAAGCAGAAGCTATCTACGATGGGACTCGCTATTTCTGCAAAAAATATTTTCAACGATACGATCGCACCATCGACCAAATGGTGCAGGCTGCCCGCTCAGGCAAACAAAATATTGTTGAAGGCAGCATGGCCTCCGGTACCTCAAAAGAGATGGAGATCAAACTCACAAATGTAGCCAGGGCCTCACTTGAGGAACTCCTGGATGATTACAAAGACTTTCTGCGTGACCGGAAACTACAAATCTGGAACAAACAACATCCTTATTATCCTCAATTGCACAAAAGAATTACAACACCCAATGCCAATTACGCAACTTATCAAAAAGGAATTGAAAGTCCCGATCCTGAAGTATCTGCCAATGTGTTGATAGGGTTAATAAATTTGACATCATACCTACTCGCCAAGCAGATCAAATCACTTGAAGATGAATTTCTCCACTCCGGAGGATTGAGGGAAAGGATGTCTAAGGCAAGGATGGAAGTCTGCAAAAAACGTCTTTTAAAGTCCTCTGAGAAATGACTGTTTTGTAGCTCCCTAAACCTCGTCCCAATCAATCTTCACTATATTTGTTCAAATTTTAAATATGTCCACTATCGTTAAAAAGAGTTTCCCGGTTACGGGATTGGGTTGCGCCTCCTGCGCTATACATGTGGAAGGGGAACTGAAGACACACAAGGGTGTACTCAGCGCTACAGTTAATTACGCCAACTCATCAGCAATAGTCGAATTTGAAGCAGATGAAACCAATGCGTCCGATTTAAAAAATGCCATCCAGGCAATTGGGTACGATTTGCTTATTGAAACAAACAATGAAAATCAACAGGAAGAAATAAAAATTTCACATTATAAAAAACTCGTATTCAGCACCATTGGAGCAACTATTCTCTCAGTTCCAATCGTAGTAATCGGGATGTTTCTGATGGATATACCATATGCCAACTGGATCATGCTACTATTAGCGACTCCGGTTGTCGGTTGGTTTGGCCGTAGCTTCTTCTTCAACGCCTTCAACCAGGCCAGGCATGGCTCAGCCAACATGGATACGCTCGTTGCCCTGAGTACTGGTATTTCCTATCTGTTCAGCACGTTCAATACTATATTTCCGGAGATCTGGCACACCCAGGGCATCCATCCGCCAGTCTACTTTGAGGCGTCTGCCGTTGTGATTGCTTTTATCTTGCTTGGGAAAGTTTTGGAAGAGAGGGCTAAATCAAATACCTCTTCCGCCCTGAAGAAATTGATCGGACTTCAACCAAAAACTGTCCTGGTGGTGCAAAATGACGGATCAGAGCTCGAAATTTCCATTTCTCAGGTGCAGAAAAATGACAAGCTGCTCGTGAAGCCTGGCGACAAAATCCCGGTAGATGGCTCAGTCCTGTCTGGATTCTCTTATGTCGACGAGAGCACCATCACCGGTGAATCGTTTCCTATCGAAAAAACTCAGGGAGATAAAGTGTTCGCGGGTACACTCAACCAAAAAGGAAGCTTCGTTCTCACTGCCGAAAAGGTGGGAGGTGAGACCATATTGGCTCAAATTATCAAGATGGTTCAAGAGGCGCAGGGCAGCAAACCTCCGGTACAGAAGCTGGTAGATAAAATTGCCGGAATCTTTGTGCCGGTAGTCATGGGAATAGCCGTTCTGACTTTCGTGATATGGATGGTGGCAGGAGGCGACAATGCCCTCAGTCATGCACTGTTGGCCATGGTCTCGGTATTGGTGATCGCCTGTCCTTGCGCCCTCGGATTGGCCACTCCCACCGCCATCATGGTGGGTATTGGTAAGGGTGCCGAAAACGGAATCCTGATTAAAGACGCGGAGAGCCTGGAGCTTGCGCACAAGATAGACGTTGTTGTTCTCGACAAGACCGGCACCATCAGTGAAGGCAAACCGGCTGTTATGGATATAGCCTGGAATGTCCCGGAATCAGAACAGTCTAATCTCACCAAAATGCTTTTTGCCATCGAGTCGCTGTCGGAACATCCACTGGCCGATGCCGTTATCACCTATCTGGACGTCAAAACGGAAGAGCGGATGACGCCGGATCATTTTGAGAGCATTACCGGCAAAGGAGTTGTGGCAGTTTTCGAGCAGAAGAGCTTCCTGGTAGGAAACAAAAAACTGATGGCCGATTACTCCGTTCAACTGCCCGAAAACCTGAAACCCACTATCAAAGAGTGGGAAGATGAAGCCAAAACGGTTGTCTATTTTGCTGTTGGCACAGAGCTGGCAGCCATTGTAGCCATTTCAGACAAAATCAAAGCCACTTCGGCAACTGCCATTGCCTTACTTCAACAACAGGGGATCGAAGTGTACATGCTTACCGGTGATAATCTTCAAACTGCCGGCGCCGTAGCCGGGAAAGTCGGACTCAAAAATTTCAGGGCAGAGATGATGCCTTCCGATAAGTATGATTTTGTGAAAGAGCTGCAACAGCAGGGCAAAGTGGTGGCTATGGTGGGCGACGGCATCAATGATTCACAGGCGCTGGCCCAGGCGGATGTCAGCATCGCCATGGGGAAAGGCTCCGACATTGCCATGGATGTGGCCAAGATGACCATCGTCTCCTCCGATCTTCAACTCATCCCAAAAGCCATCTGCCTTTCCAAACTGACCGTTAAGACAATTTATCAGAACCTCTTCTGGGCCTTCTTCTACAACCTCATTGGCATTCCGATCGCGGCAGGAATCTTGTATCCAATATGGGGGTTTATGCTCAACCCGATGATCGCCGGGGCTGCAATGGCATTGAGTTCAGTTTCAGTGGTAAGCAATAGTTTAAGACTGAAAACACAAAAACTAATTTAACCATTGATCTATTTCAGCCTTTGGATATTCGCTTCACTCCACCACATACCTCCCCCTTCCACTCCCTACCAGATTATCCACCGAAACACCATTCACGGTAATCACCACCGGACCCTTGTGCTTCAGGTTGGGAAACTTGATTTTCACCGGGTCTTTTCCCCAAAAGTATACTTCCGATTGCCAGAAGATGGTTGGTCGGCCTTGTAGCAATGGATTGCTTTCCAGTTCAACTTTGGAGGGATTGTAAAACTCCACGAAAGGACGGTAGAGATTGATGGGACGCAACATTTTGTCGTTGCTGTTTTGGAGGTTCCATTTGGTGCGCACCCGCGTCAGGTTAGGGTCAGAACTTCTGGTATTGACGAAAATAACCCCTCCTTGTGCCGCCTCGCCGTACCGAACATACCCCATTCGGCTGTCCAGGATGGTGAGCGAAGTGACTTCACTTGGTGAAATGGTGTTTACTCTGGGCCATCCCCCATCGTAAAGGGGCATTCCATCCAATACAATCAATGCGGGCAATGGACCATGCATAAATGAGATGGTAGACCTCAGATAAATATTTGAGTTGGTAATGCTATAGGGATAAACCAGTTTGCGAATGGCCGTTTCCAAAGTTGAAGATGACCAAAGTGGCTCATAATCGAGGCTCTTAACATTATCTGCCTGGTAGATCCTTTCGTATTCATCTTTGTATATCTTCTCAGTTTGGTGACCGATGATGGTCACCTCGGCGATTTCAATGGTCTTCTCTTCCATGGCAACGGGCTGTTCCGATGCCGTGATGATGTGTTCTTGGATGGGAAGAAGTGGCTGCTGAAGATGCAATTTGTTGCTTTTGAAATATTGCTCGTTATAGGGGATACTTAGCATGGCTCCGGCGGCCTTGTTTTTACTTTTAACATCCGGCATCATGATAACAGATCTTGTTATTTCAGAGAGGGAATCCAACGGTAGTGAGATCTCTCCCAATCCATCGGTCACCAGATGGCGGGAAGATGCGCCTTCCAGGGAAACCAGATCGAGACTCTTCTCACGTGTTCGCTTGCCTTCATAAAGAACCTTCAATTTCAGCAGATCGTAGTTAACAGGCTGAATAGTATCTGGTTTGAGTTTTTTAAAATCCCAATTGATCTTGCTCCAACCATAAACCATCAAAAGTAGGTCACGCTCCGAATCGGAGAGATTTTCGAGACCATAGGCCAATACCTTCGGTGGCAGATTACCTGGGAAAACCGGATGATAATTGAAGGTATACTCAATCCCGGGCAAAAACAACCTGTAATCCATTCCTCTTAGTGAGTCGGTTACGGCGATCGAGAAGAATCCTTCGGAGGGTTTCCCAACGCCGTCGATGACCGAGATAGCTAACTCCGTCTCTTCGCCGGGATGGGAAATCGACTTTTCCGATTGTATATTGAATAACAGATGCTTGTCACTATTCAGGTAGGTTAACCGCTCTGCCACCGGCTTCATGGAAGGGTCAAAAAGCGTGATGTTAGCTACTCCAGAAGGAAGTGAACCCGTATCCACAATGATTTGCTGTCTCTTTGTAAGGTTGACCTCCTGAAAGAAGAATCGGACCATGTTCAGCGTGCCTGCAACAATTACCTTCTCCCCTGTGTACATGCTTGATTGAATGTCTACCACCACCGATCTGTTTCCGGCAGGAGCGACTCCCAGGGAATATCCGGAAATGGTTGGCTCTGGCAAAGGCCATCGTTTCTGTCCTTCAGGTCCTTTTGTCAATTCAACAAACAATCCGGAAATGGCTTTGCAGCTAAAGCTTCCGGGTCCGAAAGGCCCTGACCGGATGGTATCCAGGATGGAACCTAAACTATTTTTCATCAATCCCTCAATGGGTATAGGATCTCCATTTTCATTGGTGGCATTGAATCCGACACGTTGTTCGGCCCCATGAATAAATGAACCTCCCTCCGGCAAAAAGCGCAAGTCCATACGTGGCACCGGCCCGGCAGCATGGGCGGCCTCCAAATTTTTACCAATGTTAATTCCCGGTTCTTTCACCGAAAGGTCCAGTTGAAATGCCTCCACTGGATTGGCGATTTGCATTTGGCTGGTAAAGGCCACAAAATGATAAATTCCGGGTTCTGCTTTTACCGGAATGGTCAACCAGCCGGAAGCCGTTGAATTTTCGATTTTGAAACGTGCACTGTCAGACAGCACCTTGCTGCCATTGAACAACAAGGCATACATGTACACGCTATTGGTCCGGAAAACTGAACTAAAACGATCCCTGACATAGGTCTGAAAAAAGATGGTATCCCCAGGTCGGTATTTATTCCTGTCCAGTTGCACAAACAATTGGTCGCCGCATGTGGTGTTTTGTCCAGAAGTTAGGAAATTATCAATGGAAGGTGTGGTCACTACCGTATCGGCCTTAAATTTGGTGGCTGAATAGGATAAAAAATCATACGGTATCAGATCGGCGATCCGCTCAGCTGCCATCTTTCCGGACCAGGTGATAGAATACGGATTTAGGAAAAATCCATTTTGATAGACTGTCACAGTATCTGAAAATTCGAGTGAGGACTTGTACCGTTGGGGTTGAAAGCCAAAGAGGCCGTTGTAAAGTTCGGCATGGGTATCCAGGTAGTTTATCAATACTGGTTTGGTGGAAAAGATCCTCATTTGTTTCATTGATCTCGAAAACCTGATGTTTTTCTCCGAGATCGGAATAACCTTCATCGTATCTTTTCGCGATGGATCAAGTTCAGCTTGAAACAACTGAAATTTGGACTGTTTCAGGGAGTCGGCAAAGATGGACCTCAGCAAATGCAACCTGGAACCATAATAGGCCGACAGCCTGTTGCGCGCCCATTTCTTATCCTCTTTTGTGCCCCCTTTCAAGGGTTGAAAGTATGGGCTTCCGGTAAATTTCAACAGCTCATTTTTATCGTCGTACGAAAAATCGGTAAGATCGTACAGGATAAGGTAACCCAACGACTTGTTCTCAATCCTGAGGGATTTGAGGGATTGTCCTTTTAGAACATTGGTATTGGGAATCCGGTAAAGATAAAGATCCTCGGGATTAAGAATCTTGCAATTGAGTGAATTGATCGTTTCACCAAGAAATAGTTTGGTGAAAGTTGTGTAATTTTTTTCGCGGTTTTTATCTTTCGATTTCACGGTCACCTCATCCAATTGAATCTGATTTTCAGACAATTCAATATTTACAGTGAGGGTTTTCCCCTCCGCATTGATCATCAGCGATTTTGTCGTATACCCAAGACATGATGAGATGAGTTCATATACACCCTCCTGGGGGACAGTAAGGGTAAAGAATCCCTCCTTGTTGGTCATGGTACCAATGGTGGTCTTTGATAAATAAACTGCCGCGTAGGGTATGGTTTGGTTGGAATCATCCTTTACAACTCCCTTTACAACAGTTTGACCAATGAGCTTACCGGAAAAAACGAGGAACAGGAATGCCAATAAAACAGAAAGTTTTATCATAGAAGTAAATGGATGAAAGGCGATTTAGCGTATCGAAAGGTACAGTTTTATTTTTGAAAAGCAAGGGTTCTATTTAACATCTTGATGCAATTCCCCAAACGTTGGAATGGGCGATCTCCCCCTCTCCCACTCGCCCCGTCACACCTTCGCTCTATCTTATTTCTCTGTTTCCCTTGAAAAAGCCAGTGTCTTGTTCAGCGTATTCTGAGCAAGCGATTGAATGGTCTCTCCTGCCACCAATTTATTGATTTGGTCGCGGATCATTCCATATTGATGGTGTAGTGGACAAGGGTTGTTCTCATCACAATTTTTCAATCCAAAACCACAACCAATAAAAAGCTCCTCCCCTTCAATGGCTATGATTAGTTCTTTCAAAGGCAAATCTTTCTTTTCCGGCTCGATGAAGAATCCTCCGCCTTTCCCTTTCATGGACTTCACAAATCCTTGCTTGGCCAGGCGTTGAAATATCTTGGCTGTAAAAAAATAGGGAGCTTCGATTTCATGGGCTATCTCAGCTACACCCGGACGGCGATCCTTCAGATTTTGTAACTGAATGTAAACCATCCCTCTCAAAGCATATTCTGTCTCTTTTTTAAACACTGTCGACTGGTTTCTGTGTGAATCGAAGTCAAAAATACAAAATTTAAATTTATTTTAAGTATTAAAAGACCTTTTTGTCTTTTAATAAAATATTTCTATATTTGCCCTGTAAAAATTAGAGCAAGAGAGAATTAAAAAGGAACAAAACCATGGATAGGGCAACACAAAATTTAGAAAACGACCACCAGCACATTTTAAAACTAATCGATGTGATGGAAGTTATGGTCAAACAACCGGAACCAAACATCTCCCACCTGGAGGAGGTGGTCACGCTGATCAGGCAATTTGCCGACGGACTTCACCATGCGAAAGAGGAAAATCTGCTTTTCCCGCTTATGGCTGAGAAGGGTTTCTCAATGCAACAGGGACCAGTGGCCGTGATGCTGATGGATCATGACCAGGGCAGAATATTTGTGAAGGGCATGGCTGAAAACATACAATTGTACAAAAGTGGCACAGCCGATTCCCTTACTTCAATCTATGGAAACATGCTGGGTTATGCCGATTTATTGTCAAATCATATCGCCAAAGAGAACAATATACTTTTCCGAATGGCAGACAATGTTTTTACAAGCGAAAATCATCAATCGCTACTTGATCAATTTAATTTAATTGACTCCGGTTCAGTTGGTGGTATCTCCGGGAAAGAGTACATCAGGCGTATTGAAATTCTATCAAACATATATTTAACAATCAATTAATTAACAAATTATTCATCAAAATTCAATCATTATGACACCTAAGAAACTATGGTTAGGCTTTATTGCTGTCATGACCATCTCTTTTGCCGTTCTGATCTACTATGGTATTGAGATCTACCGTGAAGCTCCACCAATTCCGGACAAAGTGATCACGCAGGATGGCGCTTTGATTTTCACAGGACAGGATATTAAGGATGGCCAAAACGTATGGCAATCAATGGGCGGACAGGAAATGGGAACGATCTGGGGCCATGGGGCTTACCAGGCCCCGGATTGGAGTGCCGACTGGCTGCACAAGGAAGCGCTTTTCATCCTCAACGATCTGGCCATCAAAACAACAGGAAAGCCATACAACGAACAAACTGACGAGAACAAGGCTGCTTTAAAAATCACTTTGCAACGTGAAATAAGGAAAAACACCTATGATCCGCAAAGCAAAACCATCACCATTTCAACAGCCAGGGCCGAAGCCATTGCATCAAACGGGAAATTCTACAGTGGATTGTTTACCAACGATCCGGTGCTGCTCAAGCTCAGGCAGGCCTACAGCATCCCGGACAATGCCATCAAATCGCAGGATCGGCTCAAACCGCTCAATGCATTTTTCTTTTGGACTGCGTGGGCATGCGTCACTCAACGCGTTGGGCAAGATATCACCTACACAAACAACTGGCCGTCTGAAGAACTCGTTGGCAACCATCCTACCGGAGCATTGCTCTTGTGGACCGGCTTTAGTGTAATTCTGTTACTTGCAGGAATAGGTATGATGGGATTTTACTACGCTCGCCAAAGAGAGAGTAGCGAGAACGAAATACCCATCAAATTCCCATTGGCCGATTATGTTCAAACCCCCTCTCAAAAGGCCACCGTCAAATACTTCTGGATTGTATCGGCATTGTTCCTTGTTCAAGTGGTTGCCGGGATCATAACTGCTCACTATACTGTCGAAGGTCAGGCATTTTTCGGATTTCCGCTTTCACAATGGCTCCCTTACACCATCTCACGTACCTGGCATATACAGATTGCCATATTCTGGATTGCGACCTCCTGGTTGGCTACCGGTCTCTATTATGCCCCAGCCATATCAGGTGTTGAACCCAAATTCCAGAAGCTGGGCGTAAACGTCCTTTTCCTGGCATTATTGGTCATAGTGGTTGGCTCATTGGCAGGCCAGTGGATGGGCATTATGCAAAAACTGGGTCACATTCAGAACTTTTGGTTTGGACATCAGGGATATGAATATGTTGATCTTGGCCGCTTCTGGCAAATCTTCCTCTTCCTGGGACTTTTTATCTGGTTATTCCTGATGGGAAGGGCAATCTGGCCTGCACTGAAGGTCAAATCGGAAAGCCGGAACCTGTTGATCCTGTTCTTGATTTCATCCATCGCTATCGCAGCATTTTACGGTGCAGGACTGATGTGGGGACGTCAAACCAATCTCGCGGTAGCCGAATACTGGCGCTGGTGGGTTGTACACCTTTGGGTTGAAGGATTCTTTGAAGTCTTTGCCGCCGTCGTCATGGCATTCCTTTTTGTCAGGATGCAAATCGTCAAGGCAGCCACAGCAACTACAGCTGTACTCTTTTCCACGATCGTTTTCTTATCCGGCGGTATCCTGGGTACTTTCCACCACCTCTATTTTACGGGTACCCCGACAGCCGTCATGGCGTTAGGCGCAACCTTCAGCGCCCTGGAAGTGGTCCCATTGGTCTTGATGGGCTTCGAAGCATACGACAATCTGAAATTACACGGCAGCAACGAATGGATCAAAAAATACAAATGGGCCATCAACAGCTTCATCGCGGTAGCCTTTTGGAATCTGGTTGGCGCCGGCATCTTCGGATTTTTGATCAATCCTCCAATAGCACTGTATTACATGCAGGGACTTAACACCACCGCAGTTCACGGACATGCTGCACTCTTTGGTGTATATGGTATGCTAGGAATCGGATTGATGCTGTTCGTTCTGAGAGACATGGACAAAGACGCGGTCTGGAACGAAAAATGGTTGAAATTTGCATTCTGGAGCATCAACATTGGTTTGACATCCATGATCCTGTTCAGCCTTCTCCCGGTAGGATTGGCACAAACACTGGCCAGTGTGAAGGAAGGATTGTGGTATGCACGCTCGGCCGATTTTATGCAACAACCCTTTATTTTAACCTTTAAATGGCTGAGAATGATTGGTGATACCATGTTTGCCTTTGGAACAATCGCCCTGGCTTGGTTTATTTTCGGGTTGAAAACAGGGTGGTCCCTGAAGAAATAAGTGCCTAAAGTGCGCTAAAGTATTTAAAGTGCCTAAAGTCAGGAGATGTTCTAATCTACTTACTTTAGGCACTTTAGACATTTTAAATACTTTAGACACTCGCCTTTGATAACAAAAATTTCACATTAGTTCTTCATCCCTATTATTATTTTGCTTATCATTGTAGAAAGAAATAAACATGACAAAGATCAACTTCCATTTGGGCCATCACCATCTCTTGCCATAAGGTAAGCTGGAGTTGATCATTCTAAAAATATAGAACAATTCATTGGCAGGCTTACCTCAAAAGGTAAGCCTGCCTTCATTTAAACTACATGGAAACAACATTACGTATCGCTATTCAAACCAAGGGCCGACTGAACGAAGAGTCAATAATGCTGCTCGAAGAGACAGGCATCAAGCTGATTGAAGGGAAAAGAAGGCTCATCTCTTCTGCCAAAAATTTCCCACTCGAGGTACTCTACCTTCGCGATGATGATATTCCTCAGTGCGTGGCCGATGGAGTAGCCGACGTCGGTATCGTTGGTAAAAATGAGATGGACGAACAGAAAAAGGATGTGGAGGTTGTAAAATCACTGGGATTCAGCAAATGCCGCTTGTCGCTGGCAATTCCAAAGGACATTGAATATCAGGGACTCAGCTGGTTTAACGGGAAAAAAATTGCTACCTCCTACCCCTCCATTCTAAAAGACTTCCTTGCAGAAAACAATATTCAATCAGATATTCACTTCATCGCCGGATCAGTTGAGATTGCCCCCGGCATCGGACTGGCAGATGCCATCTTCGACATCGTTAGCTCAGGCAGCACCCTGGTCAGCAACAGGCTGAAGGAGGTACAGGTGGTGATGAAGTCTGAAGCAGTCATGGTTGCCGATCCCAAAATTTCCAAGGAGAAGCAAGCCATCCTGGATGAACTGATCTTTCGCATCGAATCGGTCGAAAACGGCAAAGGGAAGAAATACATCCTGTTGAATGCCCCCAACGAAAAACTGGAACAGATCATCAAGGTGCTCCCTGGAATGACTTCACCCACACTGATGCCGCTGGCCAAACCGGGATGGAGTTCGCTGCACTCGGTCATCGCTGAATGTGAATTTTGGGAGGTCATCGGTAACCTGAAAAGAAATGGGGCCGAGGGGATCCTTGTATTACCGATCGAGAAAATGATCTTCTAAATACCACCATGCAAACCTATCGTTATCCGCCAAAAGAGAGCTGGGACCAGCTAACCGCCAGGGCCACTGCAGACTATTCAGCCAAACTCCCCGTGGTTGAAGAGGTCATGCAAAATATCCGCACCCGGGGCGATGCGGCGGTAAGGGAATTTACCGCCAAATTTGATAAAACCCTGTTGGATCAATTCCAGGTTTCAGATCTCGAATTAGCACATGCGGAGACAGAAATTGACGAAGGTCTGGCAATTGCTATCCGAACCGCTGCAAGCAATATCCGCACCTTTCACGAGGCGCAGAAAACAACTGTAAAAAAGATTGAAACCCAACCGGGTGTCATCTGCTGGCAGAGAAATATGCCGATCGAAAAGGTTGGACTCTATATTCCGGGAGGTTCTGCGCCACTTTTTTCGACGGTGCTCATGCTCGCCCTTCCTGCCATGATTGCCGGATGCAAAGAAGTAGTCCTTTGCACGCCACCCAGTCCAACCGGAAAAATCCATCCCGCCATTCTATTTGCGGCAAGACTTTGCAATGTAAACCGGGTGTTTAAGATTGGCGGAATTCAGGCCATTGGGGCGATGGCTTATGGTACCGAAACAGTGCCGAAAGTCCACAAGATTTTCGGTCCGGGCAACTCCTGGGTTACCGCGGCCAAGCAATATGTCTCATTGAACACCTGCTCCATCGACATGCCTGCCGGTCCTTCCGAGCTGGCGGTCATCGGAGACGGCTCGGCCAATCCGGCTTTTGTGGCTTCCGATCTGTTGTCGCAGGCCGAACACGGTCCCGACAGCCAGGTACTATTCATTACCACAGAGGAATCGATGCTCCAAAAGGTTTCTGCCGAGCTCACACTCCAGCTGGAACAACTTCCCCGGAGGGAGACAGCCGTGGCAGCGCTCGGCCACAGCAGGATGCTGCTTCTGGAATCGATGGAGATGGTCCTGGAATTTGTAAATGAATATGCACCCGAGCACTTGATCATTCAAACCGATGAAGCACCAGCCCTGGCTGAGAAAGTTACCAGCGCGGGCTCAGTATTTATCGGCCATTATACGCCGGAAAGCGCCGGAGATTACGCCTCAGGAACCAACCACACCCTGCCCACCAACGGATGGGCACGCTCTGTCAGCGGATTAAACCTGGAGAGCTTTTGCAAAAAAATTACTTACCAGGAGATCACCAAAGAAGGGTTACAGCAACTGGGACCAGTCATCGAAACCATGGCCGAAGCCGAACTGCTTCATGCCCACAGGAATGCCGTAACAATTCGGATTAAAAAATAATTTGAAAATTGGAAAATATGAAAATGTGGAAATTAGGGAAAATCTAATGCAAAAATTAAGGAAATATTTCATCTTAAAAATGAGTAAATCAACGCCTCAGCGTTCTTCATTTACACATTTCCACATTTCCCAATTTCCCAATTAAAATAATGATACAGCATGAATTTTAGCCTACAAGATATTATCCGAGAGAACATTAAATCGTTGAAACCATACTCCAGCGCACGCGATGAGTACACCGGCGAGGCGTCGGTTTTTCTGGATGCCAACGAAAATCCGTTCAATGCTCCGTACAACCGATATCCCGATCCGCGGCAACTGGCATTGAAAAACCAGCTTGGCCAAATCAAGAAGATTTCTTCAGACCACATCTTTCTCGGAAACGGCAGCGATGAACCCATCGACCTGCTCTTTCGCGCATTTTGTGAACCCGGCGCCGACAATGTTGTCGCCATCTCCCCTACTTATGGGATGTACCGGGTGGCCGCAGATATCAACAACATCGCCTACCGGGAAGTGCTTCTGGAGGAAGATTTCAGTCTCAACGCTGATAGAATTCTAACCGCCACGGATTCAGCGACCAAATTGGTTTTTTTATGTTCGCCCAACAATCCTACCGGGAATGCACTAAACCAGGCAGAAGTGTTAAAGATCATTCGCAATTTTAATGGATTGGTTGTTTTGGATGAAGCCTACATCGATTTCTGTCCGGAGAAGACGCTGCTATCCAATTTGGACCAATATCCAAACCTGGTCATTTTGCAAACCCTTTCAAAAGCCTGGGGCCTAGCGGCCATACGGTTAGGAATGGCCTTTGCGTCCCCCGAAATCATTGCTATTCTCAGCAAAATAAAATATCCCTACAATATCAACCTGCTTACCCAGGAAAAAGCAGCGAAAATGTTACTTTCGGAAGAACAAAAGGATAAATGGGTGGAGACCATCCTTCAGCAAAAAATTTTGCTGGCTAATGAGCTGGTAAAACTGCCAATTGTGCTGAAACTTTATCCCAGCGATGCCAACTTTATCCTGGTCAAAACGACATCTGCCAAAACGATCTATCAAATGCTGGTTGAGCGGCAAATCATCGTTCGCGACCGTTCAAAAGTAGCCCTTTGCGGGGAAGCATTGCGAATTACAGTTGGAACGGCGGATGAGAATCGGATATTGATCAATGCGCTTAAAGAAATAGGGGAAATAAATGGAAATAAGTAGAAATAAAGATATAAATTGTAATTGGGGAATGTGTGGGAAGAAAGGATAAAGGATAAAGGATAATGTAAAAAGGATAAAGTGAAGAACGCTATGATCATGATTTCCGTAAACCCTCCAAACATTTAGAACCCTTCAAACTCGTAACTCATGTCTCATAACTTATAACTCATAACTTATAACTCATAACTTATAACTCATAACTTATAACTCATAACTAAATGAAAAAGGTTCTTTTCATCGATCGAGATGGTACGCTGATTGTCGAGCCGTCTGATGATTTTCAGGTTGACAGTCTGGAAAAACTGGAATTCCTGCCCGGGGTTTTTCGTCATCTGCATTCCATCAGCAAACATTTCGATTACGAACTGGTCATGGTTTCCAACCAGGACGGCATGGGTACGGATGCCTATCCCGAAGATAATTTTCATCTGGTACAGGGGAAAGTCCTCAAGGCTTTTGAGAACGAAGGGGTAACCTTCAAAAAGATTTTTATCGATTGTTCTTTCCCTGAGGACAATGCCCCTACCCGAAAGCCCGAGATTGGCCTTTTGCAGGAATACCTGGATGGTTCGTACGATCTGGCCAACTCTTTCGTTATTGGCGACAGGCTTACCGATGTACAAATGGCCAAAAACCTTGGGTCGAAAGCGATCTATTTTGCTCCAGAATCGAGGGCTGATGATTTGATCGACAGCAATCTCAGCTCCTCCTGTGCCATGGTTGCCGACAACTGGGAGGAGATATTTATCTTCCTTTCGGAGCTGGAACGCAAGGCATCCGTTAAGAGGGAAACCAAAGAGACGAACATCTTCGTAGAGGTTAACCTGGCCGGCAAAGGCATTGGCAGGATTTCGACCGGATTGCATTTTTTTGACCATATGCTGCAGCAAATCTCAACCCATTCGGGCTGCGATCTGACCGTTCAGGTAATCGGCGACCTGGAAGTCGATGAACATCATACGGTCGAAGACACTGCCATCGCACTGGGCGAAGTATTTTTGAAAGCGCTTGGCAACAAACGCGGAATCGAACGATATGGGTACTGTCTGCCGATGGATGATTGTCTGGCCCAGGTTGCTATTGACTTTGGTGGAAGACCCTGGCTGGTGTGGGAAGCCGAATTTCAACGCGAATACGTTGGGGATGTTCCGACAGAACTCTTTCACCATTTCTTCAAATCATTCTCTGATGCGGCACGCTGCAATATGAACATCTGGGCCGAAGGCACCAATGAACACCATAAAATAGAGGGAATCTTTAAGGCATTTGCCCGTTCCATAAAAATGGCAGTAAGAAAGGATCCGTTTCAGGATACACTGCCAAGCTCGAAAGGAACGCTATAAAAAAGTTACACAGAGTTGCACAGAGGAGCACAGAGTTACACGGAGAATAAGAAAAAATGCATATATATGTTTATATTTCAGAAATTTAATGGGTCTTTTATAATCTTTTATCTCTGTGTAACTCTGTGCTCCTCTGTGCAACTCTGTGTAAGAAACAATAACCACTATTTATGATTATGCAAACAACCAAAGAGACCGCCATCCTGCTGATCCATTGTCCTGATCAAAAGGGCATATTGGCTGCAGTCACCTCGTTTCTCAATGAAAACAGGGGCAACATCATCTATCTCGATCAGAATGTCGATCGGGCTGAGTCCATCTTCTTCATGCGGGTTGAGTGGGAACTGGATCTCTTCTCCATTCCAAAGGAGAAGATTGCCGACTATTTCGAAACCCTATTTGCAAAAAAATACAACCTTCGTTTTACACTTCATTTTTCAAGCGAACGACCAAGGATGGCTCTTTTTGTCTCAAAAATGTCACATTGCCTGTTCGATATTCTTTCCCGCCAAATGGCCGGGGAATGGGAAGTGGAAATTCCAATGATCATCAGTAACCACAACGATCTTAAAGCTGTGGCGGACAAATTTGGCATCGACTTTTACTGCTTTGCGAAAAACGGTGCCAACAAGGAGGAGCAAGAGGCCAAAGAGATTGCCTTGTTAAAGGAGAAGAAGATCGATTTTATCGTGCTTGGAAGGTACATGCAGGTACTTAGCGATAACTTTGTATCCAAATTTCCCAACCGGATCATCAACATCCACCACTCCTTCCTTCCTGCATTTGCAGGCGCCAAACCCTATCATGCTGCGCACGAACGTGGGGTAAAAATCATTGGGGCTACCAGTCATTATGTAACAGCCGACTTGGATGCCGGACCCATCATCGCACAGGATGTAGTTCGCATCTCACACGTCGACAGCATCGAAAATCTGGTGCGAAAAGGGCGCGACCTCGAAAAAATTGTGCTGAGCGAAGCAGTTTACAAACACCTTCAACGAAAGATTCTGGTTTTTAATAACCGGACGATAATATTTAATTAAAAATTACAAATTAAAGATTAAAAATTAAGATATTATATTGGTATTCAAATAAATACAAGTCCTAATTATAACTCCTTACTTTTTGAATACAATAAAATGTATATCCAGTTTCTATTTAATTTGTGTTATTTGTGTAATCTGTGGTTGGGCGGGATTTTATCTGCGTAATCTTGTCTGAATCAGTGTAATCTGAGGTAAAAAATCAAATCAAATGAAGAAATTAACTTATCTGTTCGTCCTCACCGTTTCCCTGTTTCTAGTTTCATTCTCCTCTTTCGCCCAAATTCCAGTCAAAGAGATTCCGGCCGATTATGGGTATATCGTCAAAATTGGAGACAAAATTCCTGAGTTCTCGACCACCCTTATTAACGGAAAAACATTTTCGAATGCAGATTTCAAGGGGAAGGTGGTGATGCTTCAGTTTACGGCAAGCTGGTGCAGTGTTTGCCGTAAAGAGATGCCTTTTATCGAAAGGGACATCTGGCAAAAGAACAAGGACAACAAAAATTTCGTACTGGTTGGTGTTGACCTTGATGAACCATTGGAAAAGGTAGTCAACTTCCAGAAAGAGATCAAAGTTACTTACCCATTGGCGCTGGACCCGGGTGGGAAAATCTTCGGACTTATCGCCGAGAAGAAAGCAGGGGTAACCCGAAACATCATCCTCGACAAGACAGGCAAAATCGTCTACATGACGCGTCTGTACAAAGAAGATGAGTTCGCCGAAATGGTCAAAGTCATTGAAATGTTGCTCAAGTAAAAATATGACACAGAGTTTCACAGAGAAGCACTGAGTTACACAGAGAGCATTGAAAATAGATTTTATATAATTTTTTCTCTGTGAAACTCTGTGCTGCCTCCTGGTGTTCCTCTGTGTAACATTTATTAAACTCACAATTCTGCATGAAAGTCGCTATCATCAAATACAACGCCGGGAATATCCAATCGGTCGATTATGCCTTAAAAAGGCTCGGCGTTGAAGCCTCCGTAACCGCTGACCCACAGGAAATACGGTCAGCCGACAGGGTTATCTTTCCTGGCGTGGGAGAGGCTTCGACGACAATGGCCTATCTTCGTAAACATCGTCTGGATGAGCTTATCGTCGATCTGAAGCAACCGGTATTGGGCATCTGTCTGGGCTTGCAACTGATGTGCCGTCACTCGGAGGAGAACGACACAGCGTGTTTGGGCATTTTTGATGAGACGGTTAAGAAATTTGAACTTAGACATGATCTGTTGCCATCCATGAAAATACCCCACATGGGATGGAATACCATTTCAGGATTAAAAAGCGATCTCTTTGATCCATCTTTGGAGGAACAGCATTGCTACTTTGTCCACTCTTATTATGCCACCATTGGTTCCGATACTGCTGCAATTTGCAGCTATTCGATTCCATTCAGCGCAGCTCTTCAAAAGAACAATTTTTATGCGGTTCAGTTCCATCCAGAGAAGAGCAGCACGGTCGGAGCAAAAATCCTGGAGAACTTTATTCATCTACGCAAAGATTCGATTTTTTAACACAGAGGATAATTTCCTATTTATGAAGGATTCGATTAGATCAAAAAATACACATCTGCATAAATTTCAGAGAAAAAACAGAGATCACAGAGCTTCAAAAATCGCAAGCGATTTTTCTCTCTGTGCAACTCCTTCTTTCTCAATTCTATTTTGCATATTGTTAAAATGAACATTCCTGTAGAATATCAAATGAAAGAAACAAATCGCTCTGTGTAAACTTTTAACAATTATATTCATTAATGAGCATCGAAATCATACCCGCCATAGATCTGATTGACGGTAAATGTGTCAGGCTTAGTCAGGGCGATTACACCCGAAAAACCATTTACAACGAAGACCCACTCGAGGTAGCCAAGATGTTTGAAGCCTACGGGTTGCAACGGCTACACCTTGTTGATCTCGATGGAGCCAAGGCCCACCACATTGTCAACCACAAAGTGCTGGAGCGGATTGCCCTGAACACAACACTCACCATCGATTTTGGCGGCGGACTCAAAAGCGACAGGGACCTGGATATCGCCTTCGAAGCCGGAGCAGACATGATCACAGGCGGCAGCATTGCTGTCAAAGGCCCCGCAATAATGCACAGATGGATTGAGACGTATGGATCAGAACGAATCATTTTGGGCGCTGATGTAGCTGATAGAAAAATCGCAGTAAGCGGTTGGACGGAAGACAGTGGCCTCGACCTTTTCGACTTTATTTCCGGATGGATGGAAAAGGGAATAGACAAGGTCATCAGCACGGATATCACCCGCGACGGAATGCTCACCGGACCATCCATTGCACTTTATCGTGAAATATTGCAGCTCAATCCGGGCATCTACCTGATTGCCAGTGGCGGGGTCGGTTCGGCACAGGATATTATCGATTTGGAGAGGATCGGCGTTCCTGCGGTTATTGTCGGGAAAGCCATCTATGAAGGGAAAATATCGCTGGAGGAGATCGGTAGAATTAACACGGCTAAATTGTCGTAAATTTTGGAAATATGCTGAGTAAACGCATCATACCTTGCCTTGACATCCGGAACGGACAAACCGTGAAGGGCGTTAATTTTGTGAATATTCGCGAAGTAGGCGACCCTGTTGAACTCGGGAAACGTTATTCGGAACAGGGCGCCGACGAACTGGTCTTCCTGGATATCACTGCCACTCACGAAGGGCGAAAAACCTTTGTGGAGTTGGTCAAACGCATTGCATACAACCTCAACATCCCCTTCACGGTAGGAGGCGGAATCAGCGAGCTAAAAGATGCCGATGCCCTGCTGGCCGCGGGTGCGGATAAAATCTCCATCAATTCATCGGCCATCAAAAATCCAAAGCTCATTGACGATCTTGCCCTCCACTTTGGAAGTCAGTTCGTTGTGGTAGCCATCGATGCCAGGGAGGAGAACAACCGCTGGGAAGCCACCATTCACGGCGGCAGGATCCCTACCGGGAAAGAGCTTTTCTCCTGGGCCAAAGAGGCCGAGGACAGAGGCGCCGGCGAGATACTGTTTACATCCATGAACCACGACGGAACCAAAAACGGGTTTGCCAACGAAGCGCTGGCAAAAATGTCCGGGATGCTCTCCATACCACTGATTGCTTCAGGAGGCGCAGGTACCATGGAACATTTCTCCGATCTTTTCAAATACGGTAAAGCCGATGCCGGACTGGCTGCCAGCATTTTCCACTTCGGTGAGATCGCAATACCGGATTTAAAGCACTATCTTCGCAATGCAGGGATAAGTATCAGGTAACCCACTATTGAAGATTGAATGAATGACTGGGTGACTAGGAGACTTGAGGACGGGGCGAGTGCAACAGGCATGTTTTTCACCATCCACAGGAACGAATAAATCCTGATATTCCGTAATTCGTAATTCGTAATTCAATGTCGTTTAGTTAAGAAAACCTTCTAAAGGTATTGATTTTATTGATATTTTGATCAAAATTGTTCTTTGAAATGTTTGTAGTTAGCGGATAATTTTTTATCTTGTGGGATATAAGGGGGTAAC
>Ga0265297_10001430_pt1 | contig 56139 bp, 52 predicted proteins | sample Munlanlwell13791_FD_192502 | JGI IMG/M metagenome (GOLD analysis project Ga0265297, IMG submission 192502) | Leachate microbial communities from a municipal landfill in Southern Ontario, Canada - Leachate well 137-91 | ecosystem: Engineered > Solid waste > Landfill > Unclassified | place...
ATGTAAAAGTAAACAAATAATTTTCTGTTGGCCACTCATTTTTTTTAGTTGCACTCAAGTTGCGCTTAAAATCACGTAAACAACAGATATGCAGTAATGAAAATAAAAAAAGTTACACAAAAGTTGCACCATTTTTTGTGCAAAATATGCGCAAAATCACAAAAAAACCTGTCTGTTTTCAGACAGGTTTTTGATTTTTGATTCTGTTTTGGACTACATCATGCCGCCCATTCCGCCCATTCCGGGAGCACCCATTGGTACAGGATTCTCCTCTTTCTTGTCTGCAAGAACGCACTCTGTTGTCAGGAACATTCCGGCTACCGATGCAGCATTCTCAAGAGCAACACGTGCTACTTTAGTCGGGTCTATCACACCGGCTTTAAGAAGATGCTCATATTTATCCGTACGGGCATTGTAACCGAAATCACCTTTACCCTCTTTAACTTTCTGTACTACTATGCTGCCTTCAACACCTGCATTCTCAACAATCATGCGTAAAGGCTCCTCAATGGCACGTGCAATTATTTCGATACCGGTTGTCTCATCTTCATTCTCACCTTTAAGATCCTTAATGGCGTCAATTGAACGGATGTATGCAACACCGCCACCCGGTACTATACCCTCCTCAACTGCAGCGCGTGTAGCACTCAAAGCATCGTCAACGCGGTCTTTCTTCTCTTTCATCTCCATTTCAGAAGCGGCACCAACATAAAGAACGGCTACTCCGCCTGCGAGTTTGGCAAGACGTTCCTGAAGCTTCTCTCTGTCGTAGTCACTTGTGGTGGTCTCCATCTGTTTGCGGATTTGTCCGACACGTTTTTCAATAGCCTCTTTCTCACCTGCACCGTTTACTATAGTGGTGTTCTCCTTGTCAATAGAAATCTTTTCTGCCCTACCTAACATATCAATTGTTGCAGCGTCAAGGCGGAGACCCTTCTCTTCAGATATAACAGTACCGCCTGTCAGGATAGCGATATCCTCAAGCATCTCTTTTCTCCTGTCACCGAATCCCGGAGCTTTAACAGCAGCAATCTTCAATGTGCCGCGAAGACGGTTTACAACCAATGTTGCAAGAGCTTCTCCATCAACATCCTCGGCAATAATCAGAAGCGCTTTGCCGCTTTGAGCCACTGGTTCCAAAACCGGCATCAGATCCTTCATTGATGATATTTTCTTGTCTGTAATAAGAATAAGTGGAGTGTCAAGCACGGCTTCCATCTTTTCAGGGTTGGTCATGAAGTATGGAGAGATATAGCCTCTGTCAAACTGCATTCCTTCAACAACCTTAACCTCTGTGTCGGTTCCTTTAGCCTCTTCAACTGTAATTACACCCTCTTTCTTTACTTTGCTCATTGCAAGTGCGATGAGTTTTCCGATTTCGATGTCATTGTTTGCTGAGATGGTGGCAACCTGCTCTATTTTTGTTGTGTCGTCTCCAACTGACTGACTCTGTGCTTTCAGTGATTTTACAACCTCAGCCACTGCCTTGTCAATACCTCTTTTCAGATCCATAGGGTTTGCACCTGCAGTCACATTTTTGAGGCCGACGTTGATGATAGCCTGTGCCAGGACTGTTGCTGTTGTTGTTCCGTCACCAGCCTGGTCGCCTGTCTTTGAGGCAACCTCTTTTACCATCTGTGCACCCATGTTTGCAAAACGGTCTTCCAGCTCTATCTCTTTTGCAACGGTTACTCCGTCCTTGGTAATCTGAGGAGCACCGTACTTTTTGTCAATAACCACATTTCTGCCTTTTGGGCCGAGTGTAACCTTTACCGCATTTGCCAAAGCGTCAACACCCACTTTCATCTCAGTGCGGGCATCTATGTTGAATTTGATCTCTTTTGCCATAATTTCTTATTTTTAAAGTTCTAATGATTATTAATTATAAAACTGCAAGGATGTCTGACTGACGCATCATTAGATAGTCTTTGCCGTCAACACTGATTTCGGTTCCTGCATATTTTCCGTAAAGTACATTGTCCCCAACCTTTAACTCCATTGGTTCATCCTTTTTGCCGTTTCCGACTGCTACGACTTTTCCTGCCTGAGGTTTCTCTTTGGCTGTGTCAGGGATAAAAAGTCCGCTTGCTGTTTTTGTTTCGGCCTCTTTAGGCTCGACCAAAACTCTGTCTGCTAATGGTCTGATGTTCATAATTAATTGTTTTTTAAATATTTGATTTAAGAATTTTATTTTAACTGATAGAAAGGTCGCAAAACAAATGCCAAAAGAGTCCACTGACAAAATGTCGCTATATTTCGTTTTTCTGATTTTATTCTAACTTTGCTTGCATGACACAAGATGAAAAGTTCATGTATGAGGCACTTAAAGAGGCTCAGAAGGCCTTTGACGCTGATGAGGTGCCTGTCGGAGCCGTGGTTGTGTGTGAAGGCAGGATCATCGCCAGGGCATATAATCTTACTGAAAGATTGAATGATCCTACTGCACATGCTGAGATGCAGGCGATTACAATGGCTGCGAACAGTTTTGGCGGTAAATACCTGGACAACTGTACCCTGTATGTTACAGTGGAACCTTGTCCCATGTGTGCTGCAGCCCTCAACTGGGCTCAGCTGAAAAAACTTGTATATGGTGCGGATGATCCGAAAAGGGGATACTCTCTTTTCTCTCCCTCTCTTCTGCACCCCAAATGTGAGGTGATTTCCGGAGTTTTTGCCGATGATTGCGGAGATTTGATGAAACGTTTTTTCAGGGCAAAGAGATAGGTTATGGAATTATTGTCTCAACTTGGTCTTATCGGCCTTTTTTTAGGTTGTTTTCTGGCAGCCACAGTGATACCTTTCAGTTCGGACTTCCTTATGGTGGGTGTTCTGATAGCGGGGTTTAATCCTGTTTTGTCCATTATAGTGGCTACAGCCGGTAACTGGCTGGGAGGATTGACATCTTATTATATAGGTTTTATAGGAAAATGGGATTGGATTGAGAAGTGGTTCAAGGTAAAGGAGGAGACACTACTCAAACAGAAGCACAATATTGATAAATACGGCTCACTGCTTGCTTTCCTCACCTGGCTGCCAATAATAGGGGATGTTTTTGCCGTTACTCTGGGGTTTTATAAGGTTAATTTTACCAAAAGTGCCATTTTCATGTTAATCGGCAAAGGTGCCCGATTTGCTTTCTGGGCACTTTTATACCATTATTTTGGAGAGCACGTGCTGGATTTCAAGTTTCTTTAAAATTTTGCTCTTTATAAAAAAAGCAATATCTTTGTCCCCTCAAAAAATTACACAATTGACCTATGGTGTAATGGTAGCACTACAGATTTTGGTTCTGTCTGCCCAGGTTCGAGTCCTGGTAGGTCAACTTTAAAAAATGTAATATTTTTGGGGAATCTATTGACCTATGGTGTAATGGCAGCACTACAGATTCTGGCTCTGTCGATCTAGGTTCGAATCCTGGTAGGTCAACAAAAGCCGCTTGAAAAAGCGGCTTATTTTATTTCAGAGCCTATAATCTCTAAAAGCATTGAGGCACGTTTGCCGGATGAGAATTTTTTTTCGATTATCTGGCGGTATTGTCCTGAATTTTCTTGTTCCAATGCTGTATAGAGAGTCTTAACACAACTTTCAGTGTCATTTGCATCAACAATATACCCCGAACCGCCGGTAACTTCAGGCATCCCTCCGGTGTTTGCGACAACAGGTATGCAGTTGTAATACATTGCCTCAGCAAGGGCTAATGCAAAGCTCTCGCTCCTTGACATCTGGCAGTATACCTTGCTTCTCTTGTAATATGAAATCAGCGCTTCATGTTCTATTCTCGGTATGACGGCCAGATTGGATGGGATTGGCCCGCAGACTGATTCGAGAATCACTCTATCCGCACCAACCAATGTGAACTGAATGTCGCTCATGTTTTCAGCCAGTTTTACAACTCTGTCCACACCCTTTACATATATGCTTTGGACGGAGGCTGCAATAGTTACAGAGAGGATGCCCGGGAGTGATGGCTCACTCGGGGTATCGTCCTTGAATGTTATACAGTTGTAAACTACTTTTGTTTTGGCATTTTTAGTGATGAAACGTACTATACGCTGTATATGATTTGATACACAGAGGCAAAGTGTCGCGTTGCTCATTGAGAAACTTGCGCAATATCCTCTTATGGGGTTTATAAAGCTTCCGTATTTGACTTTTTTGATCCTGCAGACATCATATCCCCCGATTACTAAGTATGATCTCTTACGGGCCAGTTTTGAGAACAGGATGGGCAGGAAAGAGTGGTAGTCGGCAAACCAGATATAGATAAAGTCATATTTGCGGATGTTGAACAGAAGAAACATGAATTGCCTTATAAGAGAGATCATCTGCTTTGACTGTGAGGTGTTGTTAACCTGTAGTGTCGTTACAGAGAAGGTCTCTGACAGTATATCCAGGTCTCCTTTTACAAATGTCGAGAGACGTGTGTAGATAAAAAGGGCTTTTTGCTTATTCATGATAGAGAAGAATTGCGTTGGCAACCTTTCTTTCTCCTTTATTGTCAAATTTCTTGTTGTCGGTAGGGTGGTTCACTACACCATTGTCAGAAAAACCTTTTATATACATTGTAGTAGATCCCCCGCCGTCAAGGTTTATTGCATAGTTGCATCCCAGCCATTTCAACAATTTCTGCAGCTCCTCCAGACTCATTCCTGCAGCCTCTTTTGCCCGGCCGTCTACTGTTACCAGAAGGATATCCCCGTTTGCTCTCTTGCCTACAGCTGTTCTGGGGTGGCGTGTTGTGTAAAATGATGAGTGAGCAAGAGTCTCATCTTTGCCTGCAACTCTGAGGATAGGGCCGGTTGTCAGAATATCTTCGGCCAATATGTATTTTTCCCAGTTTTTCAACTCATCTGCCTTTAGAATGTAAAGTTCACCCTTGTTTATTGCAAGTGCTCCGAGCTGGTGCATGAGGCGTATCTTATTCGGCTCTGTGTTGTTTTGTGCGAGCTGTTTGCCTCCTTTGCGAATATAGTCCACAGAGTTATAATCTTCTGTGTTGTATGAGTAGTTGAATTTAAAAAAGGATCCGTTTATGGCAGCGAGAGCACCTTTTTCCGAGGCCATGACACTTGTCTCTTTTAATTCCGGAGAAGGGAAAATCTCTATTTTATTCTCAGGAGCATCAGATATCTCTATTATTGAGATAAATTGGTTTGAATTGAACAACTCTCCGTTATTGAAATGTATGGAGCGATATTTCACTCCTTCAGCCACACTTTTATTGTTCCATGCTGAATTTACAATGGTGGAGGAGTCATTTTGCGCATACAGGCATAAACCTGTGAAAATAATAGTTATTGTCAGGATAAGCCTCTTCATATTTTTATTTTTATTGGAACTATTGTATCTCCAAAACTGCCTCTGAAACGTTTACTACATAATCGCCGATTTTTTCACACTCCTCTATCACATCCATATAGTGCACTCCGGACTGATAGCTGTATTTGTTGTTTTCAAGGTTTGCCATGTGCTCTTCCTTGAGTTTTGTCCTAAGGGCATTTGTCTTGTTCTCGTATTCTTCGGCTTCGTTGATGTTGGTTATTTTTGTGTATCCCAATTCCAGGTTCTTGATCATCTCGTCTATAGAGTCTTGAAGAAGGGACATCATTGTGTCAATGTTCTCGATCATATAATGGTCGAAAGAGGCTTTATGGGATATTTTCCTCTGAAGAATCTTGGCAATACTCACACCGGAATCTCCAATGCTTTCAATCTCGCTTATTATTTTATACATTGCCTGTACTCTCCGGCTACTCTCTTCACTAATCTCTCCTTCACCTATCTTGTTCAGATAGTTGGCTATCTCTATCTCAACGTTATCCATAACCTGCTCGTAATGGACCAGTTTGCTGTACAATTCATCGAATTTTCCCTTTTCGCTCTCCTTTTCACTCTCAAAAACTGCATTCCGGGCATATTCAATCTCCCTCTTACTAAGTTTGGCGTAACTGACAATCTCTTGTTTCGCCTGTTCAAGAGAGAGTTCGGCTGTACTTAGCACTCCGCCTTCAATAAACTGAAGCCTGAAAATCTCTTCGGTTTTCTTGCCGGGAATAATCTTTGTTACAAGTTTTACTATCTGAGGGGTGAACCCGATCAGTAATAATGTATTCGTGGCATTGAAAAGTGTGTGGAGAGTGCTTATGCCAAACAATATAGCTCCAGTGTCTTCTTGGGGATTAGCTCCGAAAACAAATATTACTATATGAGAAACTATGTATATGATTGGTTTATACAAAACAAGAACCCAGATAACACCTGTGACATTGAACACCGTATGGGCCAATGCCGCTCTTTTTCCGGATGTATTGGCTACGGTGGCGGCTATGTTTGCTGTTATTGTCGTTCCTATATTCTCTCCCAATACCATTGCCGCTGCAATCTCAAACGGCAACCATCCATAGCTGCACATTACCAGTGTAAGAGCCATGGTTGCACTCGATGATTGCAATACTATAGTCAAAAGCGTTCCTATACCAACAAACATCAAAACTGATAAGAATCCGTAGCTTGTCCACTGTTTGAGGAATTCAAAAATTAGAGGGTTCTTATCGATTGAAGGAACGGAGTCTTTTAGGTATGCAAGGCCAAGGAACAATAATGCAAAGCCAATAATAAGCTCTCCTGTGGATTTCTTTTTCTTTGACTTGAACATTAATAATAAAAATCCGAGGCCGACAAGAGGAATTGAAACAGCGGAAATATCCATCTTAAACCCGAGAAGGGTTACAATCCAGGCTGTGACAGTGGTCCCGATATTTGCACCCATAATGACACCCACAGACTGAGTCAGTGAAAGGAGCCCCGCATTTACGAAACTTACTACCATCACAGTTGTGGCACTGGATGATTGGATTATTGATGTTATAAATAGTCCGGTAAGTACCCTCTTGAATGAGTTGGATGTCATAGAAGCAAGTATGCTTCTCATTCTGTCACCGGCGACCTTTTGAAGTCCCTCGCTCATAAGAGTCATCCCATAAAGGAAAAGGCCAAGAGATCCGAGGAGTTTTACAACTTGTAAAAGTACGTCCATATAGCTTATATTGATGTGCAAATATAGAGCATAAAATTCATTACCTTCGTATCTGGAATAATTTTTTTTGAAATGAAGGGAATCCTTAAATCTCTCTTTTTTTGCCTAACTATTTTATTTTCTGTTCAAAGGTCGTCTGCACAATTCTACAGTATTGGCAATGATCCTGCCGGAAAATCCTGGAGGGAGATTGATATGGGAAGATTCAGAATTATATATCCACAGGAGATAGACTCAATAGCACAAAGGTATGCATTCCTTATGAACAGCGCATTGAGCCATATTAAGCAGGAGCTTCGGGCTGATATAAAACCTTTTCCTGTTATATTGCATCCGTACACGACAATGAGCAACGGTGTTGTTGTGTGGGCTCCAAAGAGAATGGAACTTATGACCAGGCCGCTGGCTCTAAGAGGTTATTCCCAGAATTGGGAAAAACAACTTGTACTTCATGAGACCAGACATGTCGCTCAGATGACAAAATTTAGCGAGGGCATTTTCAGACCTCTTTCATGGTTGCTTGGAGAGCAGATTGTAGGTCTCGCAGTCGGTATATATATCGATAAGTGGGCTTTGGAGGGAGATGCGGTCGTTTCTGAAACTGAATTTTCAAAATCCGGGAGAGGAAGAGACCCGGAACAGATGATTTTTTTCAAGGCATCGTTTCTTGATGGGGACTACAGGAACTGGCATCAATGGAAATTAGGTTCCGGTCGTCTGTATACACCTGACAGATACAGCCTGGGCTATTTTGTCCATTCGCATATACGGAAAGCATCCGAAAATGACATGTACATGGGCGATTTGACGGACTACCTGGTTAAGAGATTCTATAATCCGTCGGCTTCTAGAAAGGCATACAGAAACTCTACGGGAAATACTATCAGACAACATTTTGAAAACATAAAGTTCCAGACAGGGAATAAATGGAGAACCGAGGACTCTTTAAAAAGGCCTTTCACCCCATACAGCAGAATATCATTACGAGGAAAAGACTACTCTTCATACAGATCAGTCGTCAAAATCTCTCCTGATACACTTTTTGCTATAAAAAGTGATATGGATGAACCCGAAAGGCTTTTGATGACAGACTCAGCAGGAACAGAGAAGAGGGTTGCCTATATGGGAAACAGGAGCAGTTATCTGACATACCTCCGTGGCCGGATATATTGGACAGAACAGATTCCCTCTACAAGATGGGAGCTTGAGAGTCATTCTGTGTTGAGATGTTATGATGTAAGCCTCTCTGAAACTTTCACGCTGTCAGAGAAGACCAGCTATTCCAATCCCTCTTTTTCCATATCAGGTGACACTATTGCCGTAAGTGAGTATTTGCCGGGGGGCGGATCGGGGATAGTATTACTGCGGGGTGATGACTATGGCAGGATTTGTCTGTATAGTATACCTGACGGCGGTCAGGTTGTTGAGTCTGTATTTTACAACGGTGGGCTTTATGCCACGGTTATTACAGAATCAGGCATGGGCCTGTACAGACTTGACTTGGTTAATGGTAACTGGGCATGTGAAGTTCCCGGGCAGTATAAATATATTACCAGACTTAACCGTTCTTCAGACGGTATTGTTTTTGAAAGTGACCTCAATGGTACAAATAATCTTTATTGTTACAATCCGGATTTAAAATATCTGCAAAGGTTGACAAATGCCAGATTTGGTGCCTTTGAACCATGTGTGGATTCAACCGGAGATATTTACTATTCCGAATATGACAGCAGGGGCTATTTTATAGCAAAGGCTAAAAGGGATTCTTTAAAATGGGCACCGGCTTCTTTTGACTCTCCTGCCCGTGATGACCTGGCGGACCTGCTCTCACGTGAGGCCGGTTATTGTATAGATACTGTTGTTATTGACAAGGAAAGGAAGTTTGATTCATCTCCGTTCAGAAAAGGGGCGAACTTGTTTAAGATTCATAGCTGGGCTCCTTTTTACTACAATGTAGATAAGATTATGAATCTCTCCTTTGGCAGCATATACGATGTTGTCTCTCCGGGAGCTACTGTCTATTCTCAAAATCTTCTGGGAACAGCCGTATCCATGTTGGGTTATTCATATTCAGGGGGATTTCATGCAGGACATATGAGCTTCAGATATACGGGATGGTATCCTGTTGTCGAGCTTTCAATGGATTACAACACAAGATGGAAAAGAAAAATAAGGTTAATAAAAGATATCGACAACAGGAGGTTTCAGTTGATTGATCCGGTGGAGGGAACTCCAAATTTCACATCAAGTCTTCTTGCCTATGTCCCGCTCAATTTCTCAAGCGGAGGCTGGAACAGAGGCCTTATACCCAGTATTTTGTGGCGTTTCAGCAATGATGCCTACTATTCTATAAAAAACTACAGTTATAATTATTATCAGTATCTGTCTTCCGGTATTCAGTATTATAGTATCCTGAACAGATCAAGCAGGGATATTTTTCCTAAATGGGGTTTGGGACTTATATTTAAATTAAATGAGGTGCCTTTCTCAAATGAGAACTATGGATCTCTTTTCTATTCAAGGCTTTATGCTTATATGCCCGGTCTTCTTAGAAATCACGGTCTCAAGGTGGATCTTGCATTTCAATACCAGAACTATGCTGGGAAAAACTATTTGTTCTACAATATTGCCACCTCACCGAGAGGATATGATCAACTGTATGGCAAGAGATTCTATTCTGTATCTGCCGACTATGCTCTTCCGCTATATCTCGGGGATATACAGATAAGCACCTTGCTGTATCTTAAACGACTCCAGATAATCCCTTTTGTGGATTATGCATATAATGTGGGCCTGAGAGAAAATAAAAGTATGTTCTCGGCAGGTACGGACCTGTTGCTTGATTTTAATGCACTTAATATACCACTGGGACTCTCTGCCGGTATAAGATACGCCCGTACTGCCGAAAACAAGAATTATTTCCAGATGCTGTTCAACATTCCTATATAATGATTAAATTCAGGCATATAAACACTTTAAAATTGTTTGACTGGTTCCTGATAGCAGGAATAATCTCTACAAACATAATTTATTCAATCCTTCAAAAGGAGGTGGACTTTATAGGTTCCATTGCCGGTATAACAGGTGTAGTCTGTGTGGTCATGGTTGCTAAAGGGAATATATTGAACTATCTGTTCGGTTTGGTTAATGTGACTCTTTACGGTTATATATCATATAAAGCTGAACTTTATGGAGATGCTGCTCTTAATATACTTTACTATCTTCCTATGCAGTTCGTCGGATGGTTTATTTGGATCAGGAGAAGGGAGAGTGCCGAGTCTGTGACTGTGACATCAAGGGCGATGAATGGAAGACAGAGAGTAATTCTGGGGTTTCTGTCATTATTTTTGGTCGTATTGGTTGGATTCTGTCTGGAATATTTTATGACCCCCAGCCTTTTAAAGATTCTGCTACTACGGTGCTCTCTGTTATTGCAATGTTTCTGATGGTAAGGGCATATATGGAGCAGTGGGTCTTGTGGGTTGTTGTTAATGTGATAAGTGTGATAATGTGGGTTGTTGCTTTTATTAACGGAGAGATGCACTCAATGCTTATGGTTATAATGTGGATTTTTTATCTGTCAAACTCCATAAACGGCTGGTATACCTGGATTCATCTTTCACGTTCTGAAAAATAGGTTGTAATGATTTCAGCAACTTTTTTACCTGCAACGCCCGATATGTCTTTATATGTAGCATTTCTTACAGCTTTCATGCTTCCGAATTTCTTTAGTAACAGCTCTTCGGTTTTCTCCCCGATTCCCTTTATCTCTCTTAGTTCCGAATTTATTTGTCCTTTACTGCGTCTGTTCCTGTGATGTGTTATGCCAAACCGGTGAGCCTCGTCCCGCAATTGCATAATTAATCTAAGCGAGGATGAATTCTTGTCGAGAAATAGAGGGTGAGGATCTCCGGGTATAATAAGCTCTTCAAGCCTTTTTGCTATACCGATGATTTTAATCCTCTCATGAAGACCAAGTTCCCGCAACGTCTCGTAAGCATAATTTAACTGTCCTCTTCCTCCGTCCACAACAATAAGCTGTGGCAACTCCCCGTTTTCTGCAAGTAACCGGGAATAACGTCTGTTTATCACCTCTTTCATTGTTGCGAAGTCGTTTGCACCAACAACGTTTTTTATATTAAAATGTCTGTAATCGCTCTTGGAAGGATGTCCGTCCTTAAAAACGACACAGGCAGCAACAGCAAAACGTCCTTGTATGTTAGAGTTGTCAAAACATTCGATATGATATGGGAGCTCGCTCATATTTAGGTCTTTCTGTAATGTGGACAGCAATCTCATCTTGTGTTCTTCCGGTCTTAATGTCTCCTCTTGTTTCAACCTCTCAAGTTTAAACATAGTTGCATTCTTCTGGCTTAGCTCCAGCAGCTTCAACTTGTCACCCTTTAATGGTATGTGAACGTTTTTCCTTTCATAGATATCGTCAGGAATTACAGGTACTAAAATTTCCGGAGACAAACTCCCGAATTTCGAATGTATTTCATTAATGAAAGTGCTTATTATGACAGATAGGCTCTCTTCAATCGGTAACTTAAATTCCAGATTTAAAGATTGAATTATTGATCCGTTAACAACTCTCATATAGTTGCCGAAAGCTATGTTATCTGTTGGTGCAAGTGAAAATACATCAATATTTGTCAAAGAGGGATTTACTATGGTTGACTTGCTGTAATGCTTCTCAAGCATATCAAGCTTCTCCTTATATTTCTGAGCTTCTTCAAATTTTAATTCTGAGGCTGCTTTCTTCATGTACTCTCTGAACTCTCTCTCAAGTTGAGATGTATCTCCTTTCAGAAGGGCATTTATACTGTCAATTTGCTTCTGGTATTGTTCAGAAGAGATATAACCTACACAGGGGGCATTACATTTCCCCAGGTGGAAATTTAGGCATGGTCTGTAATGTTTGCTTTTTATATTGTCTTGTGTAAGAGAGAGCTTGCAGTTTCTTATTTGGTAAAGAGAGCCTATCAGTTCTGTGAGATTATGGGCATGCATGGCAGAACTGTATGGGCCGAAATAGAGTGAGCCGTCTCTGACATACTTCCTGGTTACATATACTCTTGGAAAAGGTTCGTTTTTGATACATATCCAGGGATATGTCTTGCTGTCTTTAAGCAGAATGTTGTAACGTGGCTGGTGCTTTTTAATGAGATTGTTCTCAAGCAGAAGGGCATCCTCTTCAGAATCAACTACAGTATGTTCAATGTTGAAGATTTTTGAAACCATCACCCTTGTTTTTGGGGTAAGGGTATTTTCAGACTGAAAATATTGAGATACTCTGTTTCTAAGATTCTTTGCCTTGCCTATATAAATGATAATCCCCTCTTTGTTATAGAATCTGTATACTCCCGGAGATGCAGGGAGTATTTTTAACTTCTCTTTTATGTCTGTCTGAGGGTACATATTTTTTCGTAAAATTAACAATTATCCTATATTTGTGAAGACTTATGAATAGAGTAATAACATCAAACGACGTTAAAAAAGCGATAAAACTTAAAGGAATCCTTGGTGACATTTCAGCCTCGGCAGTAATGTGCATTTTGGGTTTTAATAAGTTAAACAAAAAGTATAGTAAAATAAGCCAATACGAGGGGCGGGAGTTCACGGCTGCAATAATGCGCGAGTTTGGTTTCAGTTATGAACTTGATGACAGACAATTGGGCAATATACCTCAGGAGGGCCCTTTTATTCTGGTTTCAAACCACCCTTACGGGTCAATTGACGGTATAATTCTTTTAAATATAATATCTTCCGTAAGGCCTGATATCAAGCTTCTTACAAATTTTGTGCTCTCGATGATTCCAAATCTGAAAGATTATTTCTTTCCTGTAAATCCTTTTACTGATAAACCGGAGATTCACGGAAGTTTTTCAGGGTTGAGACTGGCTAGTGAGACACTCGCTGCCGGAGGGTGTCTGGGACTTTTTCCTGCAGGAGAGGTCTCTACAAATTACGGAAGGATGACTATTCAGGATAAGGAGTGGCAGACTTCAATTATTAAGTTAATAAAGAATTCCGGTGTTCCTGTTATCCCTGTGTATTGTCATGGTACAAACTCTCGTTTTTTCCACTGGCTTGGCAGGATTCACCCTTTTCTGAGAACATTAAGGCTGCCAAGGGAGCTTATGAACAAAGAGGGCAAGGTTGTATCTGTGAGAATTGGTAAACCGATATCTGCTTCAGAGATCTCTGAATACAAGGATTTGAAATCCCTGGGTTCGTATCTCAAAGCTCGTTCCTATGCTCTTGAGGCAAATATTACCACTACAAGAAAGATTGAGAACAGAACACTGACTCCTATAGCTTTGCCTAACAATAGAAGGAACCTTCAACGGGAGATAAATGCTCTTCCTCAAAGTTGCTATCTGTTCACAACGGGTAATTATGTCTGTTATCTGGCTGAGCACAAATCCATACCATTGATGATGCACGAGTTGGGAAGGAGAAGGGAAGAGGCATTCCGGGCTGTTGGCGAGGGAACCGGCCGACCTCTGGATCTGGATGAGTATGACGAATATTACAAACATCTGATATTGTGGGACAAGCAAAAACAACGTCTTGTCGGTGCATACCGCCTTGGTTTCGGTAAGGATATAATTGAAAAGAGAGGAGTCAAGGGTTTGTATTCTAATACTTTATTTGGTTATGAAAAGCCTTTCCACGATATTCTGAAGCAATCAATAGAACTCGGGCGATCATTCGTAGTGCTAGATTATCAGAAAGAGGCCCTTCCACTTGTTTTGCTTATCAAAGGGCTGTTCTACTCAGTTCTCAGCGATCCGGGTGTAAGGTATCTTATGGGGCCTGTAAGTATAAGTTCATGGTATCCTAAATTCTATAGGAGCATTATGATTTATTATCTTCAGAAGAAACACTCTGTAAAGAGTATGGAAGAGGATATAATTCCGAGAAACCCGTTTTTCCCTGACTACCTTAGGGTTAAAATAGATGACCTTATGGAAAACAAGATGGATAGTATTGAGCAATTCGATCGGTTTATGATGAGGCTAAGTAATAACGAGTACCGTCTTCCTACGCTTGTCAAGAAATATCTGAAGATTAACTCTAAGATTATTAAGTTCAATGTTGACCCTGATTTCAACTATTGTGTTGACGGGCTTGTCCTTCTTGATCTTACTCAGATTACCAAACAGGAAATAATGAACCTTTCAAAGGATGAACCTAACAAGGAGAGGGTTTACAAACGATTCGGCATCGAAGTTGACTAAGGTACCGGATCGTAGCCGCTTCCGCCCCATGGATGACATCTCAGTATCCTTCTAACAGAAAGGTACAAACCTTTAAAGGGACCATGTTTTCTTATTGCCTCCAGCGAGTATGCGGAACATGTAGGTGTAAACCGGCATGAAGGAGGTTTGAGTGGTGATATGCCGTACTGGTAAAACTTAATCAGAAACAGCAACGGCAGCGAAATCAGCTTTAGTACTATCCTTCTGAATTCTTTCCAGTACATCTGAGAGTTTGTCATTGATTTGTTCAAAATCTGAAATATTGTTACTTATGTAAACAATATTTATATCAAAGAAGTTTACTTGAATGTTTCTTTTATCATTCAACCTATAAGCCTCCCTGATACGTCTTTTTATAAGGTTTCTCGCTACAGCCCTTTTATGTGCCCTTTTTGGAACAGAGATTAGAACACGGTTATATCCGAGGTGGTTGGGAGCATAGAAAACCTTAAAGGGAAACAGAAAAAACTGCTTCCCCTTTTCGAATACCTCTTTTATTACAGTTTTCGAAACCAGTCTCTCGACTTTAGTAAAATGGTGATCACTTTTGTTCAAAGTATATAGAGAGTGCTTTCGCAATTGATGGTGCTTCCGGTGTCGGAGCAACAACGGTTGAGGTCAGTTTTGCTCCCTTAAGGGCTTTCAGTGTTGCCGGTCCGTATGTTGCAAATTGCATTCCGTTTGGCTTGAACTCGGGGAAGTTCTCTTGAAGAGATCTTATATCCGAAGGGCTGTAAAAGACAAGCATGTCATAGTTATTCAACTCAAGATTACTAAGGTCACTATAAACTGTCTTGACAAAAACCCCGCTTGTATGATTTAGCTTGGCCTTCACAAATATCTTGTGAATGTCTGCCTTGCTCGAATCTGCAACACAAACAAGAAAAGTTTCATTTTTGTGTTTAGAGCCTATAATATCTATGATAGATGCATTTGTACCATTCCCGAAGAAGATTTTCCTCTTTCTGTAAACTATGTACTTCTGTAAATAGAGTGCTATTGATTCAGAGGTGCAGAAGTACTTCATAGTTTCAGGGACAGTTATCCGCATCTCTTCACATATCTTAAAATAGGCATCAATAGCGGTTCGTGCAGTAAAAACCACAGCTGTATGGTCGAGTATGTTTATTTTTTGGAGGCGAAACTCTCTGGCCTGCAGTGCTTCAACCTTGAAAAACGGAACAAAATCAATACTCAGCTTATATTTTGAAATAAGGTCTGTGTATGGAGATCCGTTTGCTGGGGCGGGTTGTGAGATCAGGATCTTTTTGGCTTTCATATTATATAGAGAGAATTAAATTCACAATAAGTGCTATAGGTAAGAATTCCAGGGTGCAAAGATACAAAATATAAAAAAACAGAGAAAACCGACGGGAAATTATTATTTGCCATGTTTTGGTCAAATAAATGAAATATACAAATAAACTACAGTAAAGCAGGGTTTTGACTATTGTGTCATCGGAAATTCCCGGCCAAAAAAAACCTGTCATTGCCGCTGGAAAAGTGATAATAACTGATGATATTAAATAATTGTAACTTATTTTTTCAATGAATCGGAATGCATTCTTCTCTCTCATTAACCAGGAGAGAAGGTTGAAAAGGCCCTTACGAACCAGCCATAAACACGTTAAGGCGACAAAGATAATTACAAGGTACAGTTCAGGTATGATGTTGTATTTTTTTATTATAAGGTCATCAAAAGTGAGAGTTATAAGGATGGGATAGTAAAGTAACACAACGCCTGCAACTATATCTCTTTGGTTGGAAATGGCCAGTCGCTCTTCAAGTTTTATGTGATTTTTTAGTTTGAAAAATGACTTGATTACTGCAGGATAAACATTTAGTATTTCTTTGGAGCTTATGATGAGAAGGACGAAAAATGCCAGAAATATTCCTGAAATAATTATGTCATTTTTCGCAAACTCATTGCGGGGTGGCCCTGAGGGCATATCAATAGTGTAATACTCTGTGCTTGCACTCCAAAGTGAGGACACCGGCATGACAGAGTCATTCTGCGGATTATAGATGTATTCATTTGGATATGTGCAGGTTTGCTCCATTTAATTCCCCCGTTTTGCCTTGTAGCCCATATTCTGGAGGATAGGAATCAGCCTGTCTCTGAAATCGCCTTGTATTATTATAACGCCATCTTTTGCAGAACCACCCACACCACACTTGCTTTTCAATATCCTTCCCAGGCTTTCGAGATCATCATCTGTCCCTTGAAAACCTTTTACCAGAGTAACTTGTTTTCCGGCTCTCTGTTTTCTGTCAATGCTGATTATGAGATTTTGTCTCTCTGGTGGCAGTGTTGTTGTCTCCTCTCTTTCACTGTCGGTCTCATAACTGAAATCGGGATTTGAAGAGTAGACAACACCAAGTCTGCTTTTCCAATCATTTTGAGCCATGCTTTATTATTTTGGCACAAATTTAGGTAGAAAAATTCAAAATAGTATCTTTGTTCATTAATCCCGATAAATCAGGAAGAAAAAATCATGGAACAGAAAAAATTTAAGCTGATAGATAACCTGTTGGGTATACTGGTTCTCGTAATTTCAGCAATCACGTATCTCTCTACAATAGAGCCGACTACAAGTTTTTGGGATTGTGGTGAGTTCATAGCCTCATCATATAAGCTTGAGATAGGACACCCTCCCGGAAACCCGGTTTTCCAGCTAATTGCCAGATTTTTCACTCTCTTTGCTGACAGCACTCATGCGGCCATTATGGTTAATTCAATGAGTGCCCTCTGTTCAGCGCTTACAATTATGTTTCTGTTCTGGACTATAACTCATCTGGCAAGAAGAATTGCTGAAAAGAGCGAGGCAACAATGTCCCTGACAACAGCCGTTACAATTTTGGGTGCAGGACTTGTCGGGTCTTTGGCTTATACTTTTTCTGACACTTTCTGGTTTTCTGCAGTTGAAGGTGAAGTGTATGCTATGTCCTCTCTTTTTACGGCAGCTGTTTTTTGGGCTATGCTCAAATGGGAGGAGAATGCAGACAAGCCTTATGCAAATAAGTGGATAGTTCTGATTGCCTTATTGATGGGACTGTCAATAGGTGTGCATCTTCTGAACCTGCTTACAATACCGGCACTAGTTTTTATATACTACTACAAAAAATACGATGTCACCAAAAAGGGAATCTTTTGGGTATTAATGTTGTCTGGTGTTATCCTGGTTGTGATTCTTTATGGTATAATTCCATATCTTCCAAAAATTGCATCTTGGTTTGACCTTCTCTTTGTGAATGTTTTCGGCCTCGGCATAAATTCAGGAGCTGCATTTTTCTTACTAGTGCTTATTGTCGGGTCTCTTTTTGCCGTGTGGTATACACATAAAAAGGGAAAGGTTCTGGCCAATACAATTCTATTGTGTTTCTCTATGATAGTGATTGGTTACTCTACATTTGCTGTGATAATCATAAGATCATCGGCAAACACACCTACAAACGAGAACCAGCCGGACAATGCTTTTTCTCTTGTAAGATATCTCGGACGTGAACAATACGGAAGCAACCCGTTGATTTATGGTGAGACCTATGCTTCTCCCTATGATGTTACACAGGAACATTATTATGCCAAGATAGGTGATAAATATGAGAAGGTTATAGGTCCGGTACAACCTGTCTACGACGCTTCTTCAAAAATGTTGTTCCCACGTATGTGGAGTTCTTCATCACCCGATCATGTCAAGTTCTACAAGATGTATACTCAGGGCAGAGGCAAGGCAATTGCCGGTTCTGATGAAAAGCTGCCTCTGATGAGTGATAACCTCTCGTTTTTCTTCGATTATCAGCTGAACTGGATGTATCTGAGGTATTTTATGTGGAATTTTGCAGGTCGTCAGAATGACCTCCATGGTTCGACTCCGGGTGATGCTTTCAGAGGAAACTGGGAGAGCGGAATAGGATTCCTGGACAAGGCAAGGTTGGGTGACCAAAGCAAGGGCCCGGCTTATATAGTTGAAAGTAAGGCAAAGAATCATTACTATATGCTTCCTCTTTTCCTGGGAATTTTAGGCCTTTTCTACCAACTTGCAAAAGACAGGAAGAACTCATGGATTGTAGCTCTCTTGTTTATCCTTACGGGTGTTGCAATTGTTGTTTATCTTAATCAGCCGCCTTACCAGCCCAGAGAGAGGGATTATGCTTATGCCGGTTCTTTCTATGCCTTTGCTATATGGATCGGGCTAGGTGTGCCGGCACTCTATGATGCATTAAAGAAAAGGATACCGGGTGTCATCACTGCCTCTTTTGTGACTTTGGCTTCACTTGCTGTTCCTGTTCTCATGGCTGCTGAAAACTGGGATGACCATGACAGGAGCGGACGATACAGTGCAAGGGATCTTGCCTACAACTATCTAAATTCTTGTGACAAACAGGCAATACTTGTTACACACGGGGATAATGACACATTCCCGCTATGGTATATTCAGGAGGTTGAAGGCGTAAGGACAGATGTTAGAATCATGAATACATCCCTTCTCGGTACAGATTGGTACATAGATCAGATGAAGTATAAGAACTATGAATCGGAACCGGTGAAACTCTCTATTCCTAAGAAGGATTACCTATATGGGACAAATGACATGATACATGTTGTCGATAAGATAAACAGACCGGTACCTATAAAGGCTGTGATTGATTTCATCTCAAATCCGGATGCTAAGTTACAGGCAGAAAATGGTAAAAGATACAATTTTATTGCTTCAAGACAGCTCCTTATACCTGTCAATATAAAGAATGCCATAGCTTGCGGTATCGTATCGGAGGCTGATTCAGCACAAATACCGGATGTCATTCAACTGAATATTCCTGAAGGTAAAAATGCACTCACTAAATGTGAGATGATAATATTGGATATGCTTGCAAATTATGAGTGGAACAGACCTATATACTTTGTATCAATGGGTGGTGATTTGGAGCTTGGGCTTAAGGATTATCTTGAATATGACGGCTTTGCCTACAAATTTGTGCCTATAAAGAGCGCTACATCTCTCGGAAGTCCGGGCAGAGTTTTACCTGATGTTATGTATGATAAGTGCATGAATGTGTACAAATGGGGTAACTTAAATGATCCGAAAGTAAATGTGGATTATCAAAATTTGTTGACTTTCAATGCTCTGATGTCGGGAAGAAGTATTTATACAACAACTGCCAGATCTTTGATGGAGAGTGGTAAGACAAAGGAGGCGGTAGAGGTTTTGGATAAGATGCAGGAGTATTTTATACCGTCGCAATTCCCTCTTAACTGCTCATTAATGCCGTCTCTGAACGAGATTTCGGTTATGGAAGCGATTGACATATATTTACAGGCAGGTGAGAAAGAAAAAGCAGTTGCATTGGTAAACGAATTTATGGATGAGACCTATAAGAGCCTTGACCTTTTCTCAAAGAAGTATAAAGGTATGTACATGTCTAAGTACGATATAGAGCAAAATCTTACCTATATTCTGCATTTAGCGGATATTCTCAAAAACAGGGGAGAGGAGAAGATGTCTGCGGATATGGAAAAGAAGATTGAAGCATATTTGACAGCCTTGCAGGGTTGATTTTAACCGAGCAGGAGGTTGCATCCTCTGAGTTCTGAACCTTTAATGCGGCCGGGTATTCTGAAAAGATTCCCGGCTGTTTTTATTCCCATGTCCTGGGTCTCTATAAATGAGCAAGATCCGGCATTGGCCAGGTCGATTATGTTTATTCCTCCAAGTTTATCATCTTCAACAAATCTGAAAGGATTATTTAGATCTCTTATAAAAACCTGCATCCATGGCGGGGCTGAGAACAGTCCGTCACCTTTTGAATATGCCTGGGACAAAAGTTCTGCCATTCCGTATTCAGAGTGAATGTGCTCAACTCCAAATCCTTTTCTGAGTTTATCGTGAATAACCTCTCTGGGCATCTCTGTACCACGGCCTTTCATCCCGCCTGTCTCAATCACTATCAGAGACGGGAAAACAGAGGTGTATTTTTCAACATAATCAAGCAATGCAAAGCTTACTCCCAGCAGCATGGTCTTTTGACCTTTATCTCTGAGATTTTCCAGCATATAATACAAATCATCGTGGTTATATATGTAGTAACCACTATGTATATTGCCGGATTGCCTTATCAATGAATCGGCCATGTATATAAGCGAAGAACCCTCCCTTTCCAGATATGAAGGGAGAAGTGCCAATATTGCATATTCTGAAGGATCTCCGTAAGCCATTGAGAAAGATTTTGTAAAACTCTCCTGATAAATGGAGAGATCGGCAACGTAATGCACAGATGGAACCATACCTGTAGTGGCACTGCTCGTAAATTGTTTCTGAGGCTCTTCCGGTACGCAGTATATTTTATGACTTTTAAAAAACTGAACCGGCATGAACGGAATTTTCATTATATCGCTAACCGATGATATGTCAATCCCTAACAGTTCGATATATTGTCTGTATGGTTCGCATTTAACGGATTGATAATGGAAAATCTCCATTGCTATTCTGTTAAACTCCTCGGGAGAATCAATCCTGAATATTCTCTCCTTTATTGATTGCAAGTAATTGTTCGACATAGTCTCTTTTGTTGAATAATCTCGGGACCTTGTTCTGTCCCCCGAGTTTCCCCCTGCTACCCATCCACTTGTAAAATGTTCCTGTTTCGACTTGGGTGATTTTCAAGCGTTCCATTGTGGCATTGTTTTTTCTTTTCGCCTCGTAATCTGAATTATAAAAGCAGATGTTTTTATCCAGCTCTTCAGCAAAATCTTCAAGATCGGCAGGAATTTTTGCAAATTCAATAACCCACTGGTGTGAGCCTTTACCTCCGTTTTCCATAAACACAGGAGCAACAGTATAATTGGAGACCTCTGCTCCCTTTTCTGAACATGTCTTGGCAAGAGCTTTCTCTGCATTGTTTATCATCAACTCCTCTCCGAAAGCATTGATGAAGAGCTGAGTTCTCCCTGTTATTACAAATTTATGAGGCCTGAGACCGGTGAACATTATTGCATCTCCCAGCAGATAACGCCAAAGTCCTCCGTTGGTTGTCAGTACCACAGCATAGTTTATATCCTTCTCCACACTCTCGATGGTGTCAAAGTCCATAAACTCACCTTTCAGTGCTTTATCAAGCTTCTCCATCGGTATAAACTCGTAGAATATGCCATTGTCTACCAACAACAACATCGATTCATCGGCAGGATCATCCTGAAATCCGAAGTACCCTTCTGAGGCGTTGTAGTTTTCACGATAGTTCATTTTACTTGTCGGAATAAGCTTCCTGTAAATCTCCTTGTAGGGATCAAAGCTTATACCTCCATGCATGAAAAGTTCCAGATTCGGCCAAATTTCCAGTAGATTGCTCTTTCCGGATATCTCAAGTATCTTGTTCATAAGTACAAGATTCCATGAAGGGACCCCGGAAAAATTTGTAATATCTTCGTTTATTGCCACACGACTCATTGCCTCTACTTTCTTTTCGAAATCTGACATCAGAGCAATCGACTTTGAGGGAACCCTCCTTAATTCCGCCCATGATGGTGAATTCTTCAATAATATTGCTGACAAGTCTCCGTACGAAGTATTTCCTATGCCTCTCTCGTCAATCGTTGCACTGCCACCCAATGTGAGAGCCTTACCGTCAAATATTCCCGATTCCGGATTTGTATCAGTATAACTTGCCAGAAGAGTCTTCATGCCGCTGTAATGGCAGTTGTTAAGCGATTCTTCGGTAACGGGAATGAATTTGCTTTTTGAAGAGCTTGTACCGCTCGACTTTGCAAACCATTTGACTTTTTGGTTCCAAAGCACATAGTCCTCGCCTGCCCTCAACCTTTCGATATAAGGTTCGAAAGTGTCATAATTTCTCAGTGGAACTGATTTCTGGAATTCTCTTATATTTTTTACGTTCGTAAAATTGTGCTCTTTTCCGAAAGAGGTCTCTTTTCCGGCAGAAAGCAGATAGTCAAAACAATCCCGCTGGAAACTCCAAGGGTCATGCCTGGTCTTGTCAAGAACTGTAAGTCTTCCTTTAGATAGCTGTCTGAATATAAATGTAGTTATTGACATAAATATCTATTCTTGACCCAATACATGGTGGAGCACCTCGAGGGATTTTATCTCAAGAGGATAACCTATATGATTACTAAGGTAATTTAGCATATCTTTTATAAATGTATACCGCTCTTTTCCGTTTATTTTGAGCGATGATAGTCTTTCGGGTGTTGTATTCAAAAGTGTTGCCAGAATTTCAGAACTTTTTCCCGGGAACTCGGCTTCTGACAAAACCGGGTCATAACCTGTCCTCTTGCACATCTCAACAACAAACCACGGGTGAAAGTTTGCAAACCCTGATCCGATGTTCTCAAGCTGTAATATCGAATCTCTTATAAATCTGTACAAATCCGGATCTGACTCAACCTCTTTAATAGTCCGGTAAATCAATTCGCTTATGAACATTGCAATGGAGCATTTGTCCATATTGCATCGTATTTCCTCAAGCCTGTAAGCGGGAGTAAACTCCTTTATAAGAGGTATTTCACCCTTACTGCCAGTCACAAGTTCAGCATCTATTATGTCAAGCGGATGCAATTGCGATATCATTGCCCTTGAGGATTTTCCCTTGCCGGTCTTGACAATAAAACTGTGCTTTCCGAAGATATTGGAGTATCCCTGTAAAATCAGGGACGTGTCTCTATATTTTATCGTGTGCAGGACTACTATCTGAAGTTTACCTGACATCAGCATATATGGTTGTTTAAAAACTCGGATAGCTGTCTCATCGAGTGTCCTCTGTGGGAGATTGCGTTTTTTTCTTCAGAAGTCAGTTCTGCAAGTGTTTTATCGTAACCCTCTGGGATGAACACGGGATCATAACCGAATCCGCCTTTGCCGGAAGGGCTTTCGCTTATTTTTCCGTTGAGGACACCTTCAAAATAAAATGTGTCTCCATCTATTATCAGCGCAACCACTGTGCGGAATCTTGCACTACGGTCCTTCTTCCCTTCAAGTGCCTTTAGAAGCTTTTCTGTGTTGGCCTTAGGGTCATGTTCTTCTCCGGCATATCTTGCAGAGTATACTCCGGGAGCACCATTAAGGGCTTCCACCTCAAGTCCGGTATCATCAGCAAAACAAGCAATATGAAATCTTTCCCATATAAATTGTGCCTTCATGAATGCATTACCCTGAAGAGTGTTGGCTGTCTCAGGGATCTCTTCGAAAAGTTTAAGATCTTTCGGCGTTGTCAAGGTAAAATCCGCGCCCAGTATAGCCTGAGCCTCATCTACCTTATGTCGGTTGTTTGTTGCAAATACAATATCCATAAAACAATATTGCATCAAAGATACTAAAACTTTACTTTTGTGTACTTTTATCATAAAATCAAAAACATGAACAGATTAAAATCACTCTGCATAATCTTGATGGTGGGCATTATTGCCCCTCAGGCCTATTCACAATCAAAGAGTTTCAAAACAGGCAGGAGTCTGGATGTCCAGTATTCCGTGCTTAGGGAACTTGCGATGTTTTATGTGGATAGTGTTGAAGTTGATAAGCTAATTGAAACGGGAATAGATGCGATGCTGGAGTCTCTCGACCCGTATACCGTTTTTATACCTGCAGAGGATCAGGAAAGCGTGGAGTTGATGACTACCGGTTCTTACGGAGGAGTGGGTGCAACTGTCAGAAAAAAAGGTACAGGAGTGCTTGTGAGTGAAATATATGAGAATTCTCCTGCTGCGAACGCCGGGCTGGTGGCCGGAGATATAATCCTGAAAATTGACGGGAATAGTGTGGCAGATCTGAATATTGATACCTGCAGTGCAAGAATGCGGGGAAGAGCAGGGTCCCAGGTTCGTTTCCTTGTTTTGAGGCTGCGTGGCGGAGATACAACAGAGGTTACCATAACCAGAGACAAGGTGCACTTTCCGGATGTGGCATATAGTGGGTTTGTTAATGATACTACAGGTTATATAAGGTTAACCGGTTTTACGCTCGGCGGCTCCAGGGATTTTCGCCGGGATCTTATTGAACTTAAGAAAAACCAGGCAATGAAAAGACTTTTTATAGACCTGAGAGGTAATGGGGGCGGATTGCTGGATGAAGCGGTCAATATAGTTTCTCTGTTTGTTCCGAAGGGAACAAAGGTGGTATCGGCAAGGGGAAAATACAAACAGGCAGATATGGAGTATTTTACAAAAGACGAGCCTGTTGATACAACGCTCTCTCTTGTGGTACTTGTAAATTCCGGTTCTGCCTCCTCATCCGAGATAGTTACAGGAGCGCTTCAGGATCTTGACAGAGCAACTATAGTGGGTACCAGGACATACGGCAAGGGTCTGGTACAAGCTATAAGGGATGTCGGATACAATAATAAGATAAAACTTACTACAGCTAAATATTACACTCCTAGTGGAAGATGTGTGCAGGCAATAGATTATTCTCACAGGAATGAGGACGGAAGTGTCGGTAATATTCCCGATTCTCTCAAAAAAGCTTTCAAGACACTACGGGGAAGGACTGTTTATGACGGAGGCGGTATTACACCTGATATAATAATAGAGCCGCAGGCAATTCCGAGAACAGTGCTCTCTCTTATATACGGTGAGGTTTTAACGGACTATTCCATCATGTATTTTAAAAATCACCTTTCAATTGCAAGGCCAAAGGATTTTGCACTTACAGACAAGGAGTATGAGGAGTTTGTATCTTTTGCCGCTACAAGGGAATTTGACGGAAGGAGTTCTTCTGAGGTAGAATTGGACAAATTGATAACTACACTTAAGCAGGAGTCCAGATATGATGAGGTGAAGGATGAAATTGCCGGACTGGAGAAGAATGTGAAGCTTACAAAGGAGCAAATGTTGAGGAGGGATGCCGGAACAATAAAAACATTTCTTGAAGAGGAGATTGCCAACAGATACTATTTTGAAAGAGGCCAGATAGAGAGTATTCTGAGGAATGATTATCAGCTTAAAAAAGCATTGGATGTAAAACTTATATATTAATGTTGCTGGATTTGCTTTTGCCTAGGATATGTCCTGTGTGCGGAAGGATTTTGTTGAGGGGGGAGAGATATCTTTGTTTGCAATGCTTGTCTGAAATTCCTCTTACATACTTCTGGACATGGCCGGGAAACCCTGCTGAAGAGCGTTTCTCCGGAAGGGTTGATTTTGTACATGCTTCTTCTCTTTTCTATTATAGAGACGAAAGCCCGTATAAAAACATGATTCATTACTTTAAGTATAAGGGAAGGAAAAAGCTAGGTGCATATCTGGGGGAATTACTCGGTGAGAAGCTGTTACAAAGCGGAAATTATGTGGATATTGATATGATAGTTCCGGTTCCGTTACATCCTCTAAAAAGGTGGAAAAGAGGTTATAATCAATCCCTGATTGTCGCAACTGAAATCGGTAAAGTGCTAAGGAAAGAGGTTTGCTCATCTGTTTTGATCAGGAAACGATATACAAGAACCCAGACAAAAAAGGATGTTATGCAAAGGGAGATCAATGTCTCTGGTGCTTTCAGGATAAGATCCGCATATATGTTGAAGGGAAGACATGTTTTACTTGTTGATGATGTACTTACAACCGGAGCCACTTTAGGGGCATGTGCGCTTGAGATATTGAAAATTGAGGGTTGCAGGGTCTCATTTGCCACATTGGCTTTTGCGGAATAATGTGTAAGTTTGTGTCTGTAATTTAGCAGGAAAATGCTTGATTTTATAAAGATAGATTTAATCGATATCATTGACATTTTACTTGTGGGTCTTTTGATCTATCAGGTATATAAGCTTATACGCGGTACTGCGGCACTGAATATCTTTACGGGAATAATCGTGTTTTACTTCATTTGGCTCACAGTAAAAGCTCTCCGTATGGAGTTGCTAGGGGCCATAATAGGGCAAGTTATAGGAGTCGGAGTGATGGCTTTGATTGTCCTTTTCCAACAAGAGATACGAAGGTTTCTGCTTATGATGGGAACGAGGTACATGGATTCCCAGAAGAAATTAAAACTGATGAATGTCTTTCTGGGTGTTAAAGCAAAGGGTGTCTCTCTGACATTGCTGGATGAGGTTACCCAGGCATGCCGTAGAATGTCGGAGAGTAAAACAGGTGCGTTGATTGTACTTGCAAAAAACTCGTCACTGGAATTTATTATAGAGACAGGCGACAGGATTGAGGCCGTCATAAGCAGGCGTCTGATAGAAAATATTTTCTTCAAAAATGCACCTCTTCATGATGGTGCTATGATAATAGGATTTAATAAGATTATAGCAGCCAGATGTACTCTTCCGATATCTGAAAATCCACATATACCTGCGTCTTATGGAATGAGGCACAGGGCTGCTTTGGGAATATCGGAGATAACCGACGCAAGTGTGATTGTTGTATCTGAGGAGACAGGAGAGATTTCATTTGTATATAATGGTGAAATAAGGAAGATGAATAGTATAAATGAACTCAGGCTTGCAATTGAGAATTCAAAATAACAGATGAACGAGAGATTAGAACAGAAGCTTGGTTTTGACCGAATACGCTCCATGATAGAGTCCAGATGCTCAACCTCCATTGCCAGAGAGAGGGCCGGAAGCGATCTGTTCAGCACATCATACGACGAGATAGAAGAGGAGTTATCCAGAACGGACGAGATGAGGCTTATAGTCATGTTTGAATCGGGTTTTCCCGATACAGGTTTTGTTGACACATACCTTTTTCTTAAACAGCTGGAGGCCACCTCCTCTTTTCTTGATCTGAACTCGGTTGTGAGGTTGAGAAATTCTCTCGATACAATAAGGCAGATAATGTCATTTTTCAGGAATACAAAGGAGGGGCAGTATGTTCGATTGAAAAAAATGGCAGAGCCGGTTGTTCTTTATCCCGAAGTATCGAGAAGAATAGATTCAATTGTTGATAAGTTCGGAGACATGAAAGATAGCGCCTCTCCCGAGCTGCAAACGATTAGAAGAGCCATCAAGGATAAAGAGGGGCAGATTTCCAGAAGAATTAACTCTATTTTGAAAAGTGCCCAATCAGAAGGATTGGTTGACGAGGATGCATCAGTGTCTGTGAGAGACGGAAGGGTTTTGATTCCGGTTCTGGCAGCAAATAAAAGAAAAATACCCGGATTTGTATATGACGAATCCGCATCAGGTAAGACTGCATTTGTGGAGCCACTTGAGATAGTTGAACTGAATAATCTCGTAAGGGAATTACATTTTGCGGAACAACGGGAAATAGTGAGGATTCTTGCAGAATTCTCCGATTTTCTAAGACCATATCTGCCGGAATTGTTGCAGTCCGCAATGTTTATGGCAGAAATCGATTTTTTAAGGGCAAAAGCTTTTCTTTCAATACAGATGCAGGCGGGAAAGCCCATTATATCGAAGGAACAGATTGTTGTGATGAACAAGGGAAGACACCCTTTGCTGGAATCTGCACTTAAAAAGGAGGGTAAGGAGATTGTTCCTCTCTCACTTAGTCTTGGAAAAGAAAAGCATATATTGCTCATTTCAGGCCCGAATGCCGGAGGAAAATCGGTTTGCCTCAAAACTGTCGGATTGCTTCAATATATGTTTCAATGTGGTTTTTTAATTCCTGCTTCAGAAATTTCTGAGCTGGGAGTTTTTAACAATATATTTATTGATATAGGAGACGAGCAGTCTATAGAAAATGATCTAAGCACTTACAGCTCTCATTTGAAAAATATGAGAGATATAATTCAGCAGGCTGATAGCCATACTCTTGTATTGATAGATGAATTCGGTGCCGGAACAGAACCAACGGCAGGAGGAGCTATTGCAGAGGCAATTTTGACTGAAATTGAACGCAGGGGAGCTTTCGGTGTTATTACTACACACTACAGCAATCTTAAGTTTTATGCAAGCAGTAGTAACGGGGTTTTGAACGGGGGAATGCAGTTTGATGTCCAGAATATAAAACCGCTTTTTAAGTTGGAAATCGGAACGCCTGGCAGTTCTTTTGCATTCGAACTGGCCAGAAAGATGGGGCTGCCTGAGCAAATTGTAAAGTTGGCAGAGGAGAAAGCAGGAAGTGATTTTGTAGACCTTGAGAGGCATCTCCGGAAGATTGCCAGAAACAGAAGACAGTGGGAGGAGAAGCTTGCAAGAATAAAGAGCACGGATAAAGCCCTTGAGAGTATTACCGATAAATACCAGAAAGAGCTGACAGATATACAATCTTTAAAAAAGTCAATTATTGAAGGGGCAAAAAAGGAGGCCGCGTCTATTATAGCAGAGGCTAACAGGAAGATAGAACAGACTATTAAGGAGATTAAGGAAACTCAGGCAGAAAAAGAGCATACGAAACTACTCAGAAAAGAGTTGTCCGAGTTTAGTAATGAGGTTCAATCAGACAAGCAGAGTGCGGAGGATGAGAGTATTGCAAGAAAGATGGAGCAGCTTATAAAGAGAAAGGAGAGAAGTGAGGAGAGGAAAGTGAAAAGAGAAGAGGGAAGAGGGAAAAGTGAAAAGCGGGAAGTGAATAGTGAGAAGGGGATAGTGAATAGTGAAAAGGGGATAGAGAATAGTGAAAAGGGGATAGTGAATAGTGAAAAGGGAAGAGTGAAAAGTGAGGAGTCCAGGGAGCTTAGGGCCGGAGATAAAGTAAGGATAGATCAGGGCGAGGTTGTGGGCGAGGTTATAAAGATTGAAGGGAAGGATGTGAGTGTTGCTATAGGAAGTATAATCAGCAGGGTATCCGCAAAGCGTCTTACCAGAATAAGCGGAAAGGAGATAAAAGGAGCTGCAGGCGTGCGTACAAAAGCCTCTATTGTTCAAAGCGAATCTATTTCTGAAAGAAAATTGAACTTCAGGCCTACCATAGATGTCAGAGGACAGAGGCTGGAGGAGGCAATTGAGAGTGTAACTCGTTTTATCGATGATGCCGTAATGGTGGATGTCGGAGAGGTAAAGATTCTTCATGGAAAGGGTAATGGCATACTCAGGGAGGAACTTAGAAAATACCTGAAAACGATGGGTGTTGTTCAAAGTGCAAAAGATGAGGATATTCAGCTTGGCGGAGCCGGAATAACAGTTGTAAAATTGATATAGACAATAAAATTACAGATATGAAAAAATTACTGATACTGTCAATGACATTGGTTCTGATTCTGATGACATCATGCTCGGGAAAAGAGAAGGCAATTACACAAAGCACAATAGCATTTCTGGATGCATATTTCAAGACAGACTATGCTCTTGCAGGCACTTTCTGCACTCAGTCTATGGCAACAGAGCTCAAAGAGATGATTAAGAGCATAGAGTCTCTGGATCCTATGGTGAAAAAGATGCTAATTGCGCAATCACAAGAGATAAAGACCGAGATATTATCTGTTGAAAAATTTAAAGGGAGTGATTCTGCCAGAGTTGATTACCGTGTTATTATGCCTAAGGGCTCGACACCTTTGGAAAAATCTCTTTCCCTTGTGAAAGAAAATAAAGAGTGGCGTATTGCAGGACTAGGTAAATAAAATATGGTGAAATTTATTGATTCTCATACACACTGCGAGTTTTCTCCAGATTCAAGGATGAAAATGGCAGATGCTGTAGAAAAGGTAAGGATTGAAGGATTAGGAGGAATAGTCTTTACAGATCACATGGATATTGATACTCCGACTAAGGACAGGACATTTATGTTCAAGCCCGAAGAACAACAGGCGGCGATTGATAAGCTGGAAAATGCAGAAGGAACAGAGATTCTGAAAGGGATAGAAATTGGTCTGCAACCACAGGTTTTGAATAAAATAAAGAGGTACATCGGAGACTCTTCTTTTGATCAGGTCATTGCTTCTGTCCATTTTGTGGACGGTGTAGACCCGTATCATCAGCCATATTATGACGGAAAGAATTTTATTCAGGCTTATGGCCGTTACCTTGACGTCATATATGAATGTATAACAACTTACACGGATTTTGATATTCTGGGTCACTATGACTATATTGCAAGATATGCGCCGTATGCTGAAAAATCCATTTATTACACGGATTTTTCCATGCAGCTGGACAGGATTTTAAAATTCCTTGCTTCTGAAGGAAAGGCTCTGGAAATCAATACAAACACATACCGGGAAAAATGCGGGGGAGTTCCTGAACTTGATACCGTTGTGCTTTGTAGATTCAGGGAGCTTGGCGGAGAGTTTGTGTCACTGGGCTCAGATTCACACGACCTTAACAGAATCGGAGAGCAGTTTTCACATTATTCCGAAATCATAAAAAGCTGCGGATTTGATAGTGTAACGCATTTTAAGAAACGTAAAGCAGAAAAAGTAAGGATAATCTGATTACTTTATACCCATTCGTTTTTTATAATCTCTGTACCTGCGGGTAATTTTTAGATAATTAATAAACTGCTCCTCTGTGAGTACTTTTTTGAAGGCATCTTCTGTCTTCTGGTTCCACGCTTTCTGAACATTCATATAGCTGTCAGGTGACTGGATGCCTGCCTTTTTCATTTTTTCAAACTCGGCTGCAATTGCAGTATAATTGTGTTGCAAAATTGAGTCAACATAAAAAACCTGAGTGTCGCTTAACTTAAACTGTTTTTGCATATCGTCCGCCTGAATGGCAGCCATCTCTGCAGGGCTTTTTTGTGGTTGTTCCTGCTGCTGTGCAATAAGTTTGGCGCTTAATAATAAGAAAAACAGGAAATTAACAATGTAATAGGCAACTTTCATGACATATTTTTTATACAAAAATAGTATTATCTTTGTAAAAATGACTTTATATGAAAAAAACGACCTTATGTCTCTCTTTTCTGTTTTTCTTTATTCTTTTTACAGTAAAAGGCGAGGCCTGCACCAATGTAATTGTAACTAAAGGAGCCTCAAAGGATGGCTCTGTCATGGTTTCATATTCAGCTGACTCACACCAGCTTTATGGAGAGTTGTATTTTGTAAAGGGGACCAAACATAACCCAGGGGATATGCTTAGAATATATGAGTGGGATTCAGGGAAATATCTCGGAGACATACCTCAGGTTCCAGAGACATATACTCAGATTGGTAATATGAATGAACATCAGGTTATTATTACCGAGACAACATTTGGCGGGCTTCCACTTGAAGACAGTACTGCAAAAATGGATTACGGCTCGTTGATATATGTGACATTACAGAGAGCTAAGAGTGCAAGGGAAGCTATAAAGATAATGACTGATTTTGTCAGGGAATATGGTTATTATTCAGCCGGTGAATCATTTTCAATAGCTGACAAAGATGAAGCCTGGATTCTTGAGATGATAGGCAAAGGCGTAAAAATGGTCAATGGAAAAAATGTAAATAAGGGAGCGGTCTGGGTAGCGGTAAGAATTCCTGACGGCTATATATCGGCTCATGCAAACCATGCAAGAATTACAACATTCCCTTTAAACGATCCGGAAAATTGCCTTTATGCTCCTGATGTGATTGATTTTGCTCGTGAAATGGGTTATTACAAAGGTTCAAACAAAGATTTCAGCTTTTCTGATACCTATGCACCGCTGGATTTCGGATCTATGCGCGGGTGTGAGGCCAGAGTCTGGGCTGCTTTCAATATTCTTGGCGGAGGTATGATCGGTGACAAACCATATACTTTTTATGAGGACTATGCTATGGGTTACAATAAGTCTAACAGACTTCCCCTATATATTAAACCAAAAGAAAAAATAAGCGTAAAAATGGTTGCCGATGTCATGAGGGATCATTATGAAGGTACAGCCCTGGATATGACAAAGGATGTTGGTGCCGGCGGAAATGCATTGCCGTACAGATGGAGACCGATGACATTTAATGTTGATTCTCTGAGTTATACTAACGAACGCGCTATCGCTACACAACAAACAGGTTTCTGGATGGTAGGGCAGGCAAGAAACTGGCTTCCCGATGAAATTGGTGGTATTTTGTGGTTTGGAGTTGATGATGCCTCTACATCTACGTTGACTCCTATTTATGTAGGAAGCCAAAGAGTACCGGAATGTTTCCGGGTAGGTAACGGCGATATGATGACCTATTCTCCTACATCTGCCTTTTGGTTGTTCAACAGGGTTTCGAATTTTGCTTATTTACGCTATAACATTGTAGCTCCTGAGGTCCGTTCCGTTATAGAACGACGTGAGAACATGCTTCTGAAGAGAATATCGGTTATAGATGCTGCAGCAATGACATTCTACAAAAGATCTCAGGAAGAGGCAAGAGAATTTGTGACCGACTATTCGGTAAATACGGCTCAGGATATGTTCAATACATGGTCTGAACTTGAAAAGTATCTGCTGGTAAAATATATAGACGGAAATGTCAAAAAGGTTGGTCCTGACGGACGGTTTTTAAATAATGGCTTTTCAAGGGCAATACCGGCACCTCCTATTCAGCCCGGTTATACCGAAATGTGGAAAAGAGCTGTTAAAAGCGATGCGGGAGAAAGACTGCAAGTTAAGTAAACACAATAAACTTTATGGAGAAGAGGTTCCCACAGAGACTGCTCCTCCCGTTGATTCTGCTTCTTGGATGTTTTACAGGGCTTATATTATACCTGGTATATGCATCCAGAGCGTATTCCTATCTTTCTCATAATCCTTCGGCATGTGTGAATTGCCATATTATGACTCCCTATTATCAATCGTGGCAGAAAAGTTCTCATTATCTGCATGCTCAATGTAACGATTGCCACGTCCCTCAGGATAATATTCTGAGAGGATATGCCTTCAAGGCAAAAGACGGTATGTACCATGCCGCTGTATTTACTGCAAGGGCGGAGCCTCAGGTAATCAGACCCAAAAACGCAAGTTACTCTGTTATAATGGAAAATTGTATAAGGTGTCATAAAGAGCTCAATACAGATTTTATTAAGACAGGGATGGTCAGATATTCACAGGTCATAGCCGGAAAAGCTGTTGCTTGTTGGCACTGCCACAGAGATATACCTCATGGAACAATTTCTAACATTGCCATGAGCCCTAATGCCATTGCTCCATTACCTAAACTTTGGAATAAAAAACTTGCAAGATGAAACTTAGTCTATTCTTTAAAAAACACAAAACGGCCATGCTGTGGACTGTTTTTGTGGTAACCGTTGTTACTGTGTTTCTGCTGGGTTTGCTGGCTGCTTCAATAAACGAGAGACGAGCAGAGGTTGCTACTCTCTATAAAAATAAAAAAATTGAAATAAAGGGGATTGAGCCGAGGAACGAAATATGGGGAGAAAACTATCCGAGAGAGTTTGAAACCTGGGAAAAAACCTCTGAAATGGACTTTTCAAGCAAACATCTCGGAAATGCAGAGAAAGATGTTCTTGAACAGAGGCCTGCTATGGTTATTTTATGGGCAGGGTACGCTTTTTCTCAGGATTATGAAGAGCCAAGAGGTCACAGTTATGCCGTCACGGATGTTGTAAGAACCTTGAGAACCGGAGCTCCCATGAATGACAAGGAGGGACCTCAGCCCGCTACATGCTGGAGTTGCAAGAGTCCGGACGTACCGAGAATGATGGCTGAGATGGGGGTAGAAAAATTTTACTCTGTAAAGTGGGGTTCTCTTGGTTATGAGATAGTTAATCCGATAGGTTGTGCCGATTGCCATGAGCCGGAGACGATGAACCTGCAGGTTTCAAGACCGGCCCTCAGGGAGGCTTATGAAAGAATGGGTAAAGATATTTCTGCATCATCCATACAGGATATGAGATCTCTTGCATGTGCACAATGTCATGTTGAATATTATTTCAAAGGGGAAGGTAAGTACCTTACTTTTCCATGGGATAGCGGCATGACGGTTGAAGCAATAGAGAAGTATTATGACAATATAGAATTTACTGACTGGACACATAAACTGAGTAAGGCCCCGATGCTAAAGGCGCAACACCCGGATTTCGAATTGTTCAGACTGGGACCGCATGCACAAAGAGGTTTGGCTTGTGCCGATTGTCACATGCCATATAAGACAGAGGGTGCTATAAAATTCAGTGATCATCAGCTTGTTTCTCCTCTTAAATATATTGATCGTACTTGTCAGACCTGTCATAGAGAAACGTCCGAAAAACTTACATCTTATGTATACGAGTACCAGGATAAGGCCCTTGAAATAAGAGACAGGGTTGAAGCGGAACTTGCAAAAACACATATAGGGGCTAAATTTGCCTGGGATAACGGGGCTAAAGAGAAACAGATGGAAAAGGTCTTGAAATTACTGAGAGCAGCCCAATGGAGATGGGATTTTGCCGTGGCATCACATGGGGCATCATTCCATGCTCCGGTTGAAACACAAAGAATTTTGGCTCATGCTCTTGATAAAACATATCAGGCTCAGATAGAGCTGAATAAGGTTCTTGCTTCACTGGAGGTAAAGGGCGAAATTGCAATGCCTGATATATCTACAAAAGAGAAGGCACAGTCTTATATAGGATTGGACATGAACAATCTGAGAGAAAAAAAGGATGAATTCAACAAGATTATAGTTACGGCATGGAGAGAGAAGGCAATAGCAAACAAAAGGCTGATACGATAAAATACATAATAATCCTGGCAGTAATTACTGCCGGAGTATTACTTCAGATTACAACAGGCCAGTTCCCTTATGATTTGATAGGTTATCCGGTTAATCTGATGATTGCTATTGCATTGATTGTTCTGGCCAGTGCTAAACCCGGAAAGATACTTACGGCAGCAGGCTCTTTGCCGGTATCGGTATTCCTGATAGTTCTGATTACCATCCTAACTATAGTTATGGGCCTTATGCCGGACAACAGGTTAAAAGGGTCATGGCCTTTTGCCCTCACATACTTCATGATTCTGATAAATCTGGCTTTAATAGTCGGAAGGCGGGTCAGGTCTTTCCGTCTCAGGGACACGGGATTTATATTGAATCATGCAGGTCTGTTCATTCTTTTGTTGTCAGCAGGTCTTGGCGCAGCAGATTCGCAACACCTTTTCATGAAAATATATGAAGGGGAGACCTCCTCTTCTGCAGAGGATTATGTAACAGGCAACAGAGTCGGAGTGCCTTTTAAATTGACTCTGGAGGATTTCGGTATAGAGTATTATGCTCCTAAATTTTTCGTGATTGATACAAAAAGCGGAATAGTAGAACAACTCTCTGACGATTTCCGACAAGGGTTGAATGTAACATGCGACACTTTAACTGATGCCGGGTATGAACATGAAGCAATGGTCCGGGTGAAAGGCCCAGGGGTTGATACATCCGGATGGGTGAGCAGCGGTGTTAACATGCAACCCGGAAAAGTGCTGCAGATTGACCGGGACAGGTATTTATCAATGGGAGAGCCGCAGACAAAAAGTTTCTGTTCAAGTGTGGTTTTGATAAATGGCAATGATTCAGTCCTTAAAAATGATATTAGAGTCAATCATCCGATGAGATATGGCAGTTGGCGGATATACCAGTTTTCGTACGATCGGCAAATGGGTAGCCATTCTCAGTATTCAGTACTGGAACTTGTCCGGGATCCTTGGATTATACCTGCATATATAGGAATATTCATGCTTTTAGCGGGAGCTGTTTCACTGTTTTGGAAAGGAGGAAGGTTATGATTTGGAGTGAGTTTATTTATTTTGCTGTAATAAGCCTCTTTTTCTGGGTTTCCGCTGTTGCAGCCATATATTTGTCTAAAAAAAAGACACTTCCGAATATTATGTTCCTCACAGGAGTGTTTGTGTTTTCGCTATTTATTGCAAGACTTTGGCTTACAAACGGACATCCGCCGCTGAGAACAATGGGGGAGACAAGATTGTGGTATTCGCTCTTTATTGTGGTTATAGGCTATATTACGTGGCTGCGATGGAACTATAAATGGCTTATGGGATACAGCACACTAGTGTCCGCGGTCTTTATTATCATAAACCTGCTAAAACCGGAGATTCATTCAGCCGGATTAATGCCTGCACTACAAAGCCCGTGGTTTGTCCCGCATGTAACAGTATATATTCTCTCTTATGCAATGATGGGTGCTGCTACTATTGCATCAATAATATTTATCGCAGGAAACGGAGAAAAACATAAAGATCTGATTGGGTTAGTCGATAATCTTGTGAGGATCGGACTCGGCTTTCTGCTTATGGGGATGCTTATGGGTGCTCTTTGGGCAAAAGAGGCGTGGGGAGATTACTGGACCTGGGATCCAAAAGAGGTATGGGCCTTTATAACAGCTGCAACTTATTTGGTTTATATTCATTTGCGAAGGATTACTATCAATTTGAAACTACTCATGTGGATAATTCCAGTTGCCTTTTTGCTGCTCATGATAGCCTGGCTGGGAGTAAGTTACCTTCCTTCGGCCGTAAATAGTATACACACTTATTAACTATTTTTTCAAATAAATTTGGATTGGCCGGAAATTTAATTATAAATTTGCAGCAGAAAAAAAGACAAAATGTCGATAAGAACAAACATTAACGCATTGCATCATCATCATCACCGTCATCACAAGTGGCAGGTTGCGTTTTCTGTTTGATAAATAACTGATATAGTTTAATAGATTAAAATAGTGAAAAAGAGCTTGCCGGATAGGCAGGCTTTTTTTTTATATATGATTGGATAAAATGATAAGATTGGCAGTTCAGGCTAAAGGCCGTTTAAATGAAGAGAGTATGGAGCTCCTGCAGGAAGCAGGACTTCCGGTTGAGACAAGTAAAAGGAAACTTGTCGCCAGATGTGGTTCTTTTCCTCTTGAGATTCTCTATCTCAGAGATGATGATATCCCTCAGGCAGTGTCAATGGGCGTTGCAGATATCGGAATAGTGGGACTTAATGAAGTTGTTGAGAGAGGTTTCAAGGTAGATAAGGTACATAAGCTGGAATTCGGAAATTGCAGGCTTTCCCTTGCTTTGCCAAAAAGTGAGGAATATTCTGGTCTTGAGTATTTTCAGGGTAAAAGAATCGCAACTTCATATCCGAATATATTAGCCAGATTTTTTAAGAAATCGTCAATCAGGGCGGAGATACACCAAATAGCAGGGTCTGTTGAAATTGCACCGTCTGTCGGACTCGCCGATGCAATATTCGATATAGTCAGTTCGGGAGGAACTTTAATATCAAACGGGCTCAAAGAAGTTGTCACGGTTATGGAGTCGCAGGCTGTAGTAATTGCAACTCCAAATCTTCAGGGTGAAAAAAGAGAACTCCTGGATCAACTGATAGTCCGTTTTGAGGCCGTTGAAAGAAGTAAGGGAATGAAGTATCTGCTTATGAATCTGCCTGAGAACAAGGTCAGTGACGTGGCCAGGATCTTGCCCGGAATGCGAAGCCCTACTATTCTCCCTCTTGCTCAGGAGGGATGGTGCTCTGTTCACGTAGTAGTGTCCGAGAAGGATCTCTGGACAAGGTTAGCCGGGCTAAAGGCTATCGGGGCTGAAGGTATTCTTGTGTTTTCTCTTGAAAAGATGATGCCATGATGAAGATTATTGAATATCCGCAGAGAAGTCTTTGGAAAGATTTGTCTGCCAGACCAGAAAAGAGTATGGAAACTGTCCGGTTGAGGGTCGCGGAAATATTAGACCGGGTAGCAGAAGGTGGAGATAAATCCCTTAAAGAGCTGACAAAGGAGCTGGACGGAGTTATACTTGATTCCCTATTTGTAACAAAAGAAGAGATAGATTCATCTTCACAATTTGTGGATGAAAATCTCAAAAAGTCAATAGACATTGCAGCGTCCAATATTGAAAAATTTCACAGTGCACAAACACCGCGGGATATCGAGGTTGAGACAATGTCGGGTATAAAATGCCTTCAAAAATCCTTTCCGATAAAAAGAGTCGGACTTTATATTCCGGGCGGCACTGCTCCTCTTTTCTCAACAGTGCTGATGCTTGCGATTCCTGCCAGAATTGCCGGATGTGCTGAGGTTGCTCTCTTCACACCTCCGGGAAAGGATGGGAAAATTGACGCTTCAATTCTTTATGTTGCAAGTAAATTCGGTATAAAAGAAATAATCAAAGTAGGGGGTGCACAGGCAATTGCAGCAATGGCCTACGGGACAGAGAGCATTAGGAAAGTTGATAAGATATACGGACCGGGGAACAGCTATGTGGCTCAGGCAAAACTCCAGGTGAGCGGAAGCGTGGCAATAGATATGGTGGCAGGACCATCCGAGCTGATGATTATAGCGGATAAAACCGCAAAACCGACATTCCTTGCTGCTGATCTTCTTTCTCAGGCTGAGCATGGCCCGGATTCGCAGCTTTTTCTTCTCACAACCGAAAGGGAAATTGGTATTGACGTCAACAGGGAACTATCGGAGCAAATTAAAAGACTTTCACGTGAAAAAATCGCTCATTCAGCTCTTGAAAACAGTTCTATAGTCATTTTGAAAAATGAGGAGGAAATGGTGGATTTTGCAAATCTATATGGTGCCGAACACCTTATGGTATCTACAAATAATCCGTGGAGAGCGGCAAATCGTATTATAAATGCCGGAAGTATCTTCATAGGAAATTATTCTCCTGAAAGTGCAGGCGATTATGCTTCCGGGACAAATCACAGCCTCCCTACAAATGGTTGGACAAAATCATTCGGAGGCATATCTGTTGACAGTTTTATGCACAAGATCAGCTTTCAGCAGATAACCAAAGAGGGACTTCAATTATTGGGAGGGACGATTGAGGCAATGGCAGAAGCCGAAGGCCTTCTTGCTCACAAAAATGCAGTATCAATCAGATTAAAAGAGATAGAAAATGGAGTTGAATAATTTAGTTAGAGAGAATATCAGGAATCTTAAAAGCTATTCTACAGCAAGAGATGAGGCAGAAGCCGGTTTCTCTGTTTACCTTGATGCGAATGAGAGTCCTTTTGAAAACGGAGTCAACAGATATCCGGATCCTAAACAGAAGGAGCTGAAAAAAATTATTTCCTCAATCTATGGCATTGGGAGTGAAAAAATATTTGTCGGTAATGGGAGTGATGAACCTATTGATTTGATTTACAGAATATTTTGTGAACCAAAAATTGATAATGTGATAGCGGTTTCGCCGACCTATGGCATGTATAAGGTTGCTGCTCAGATAAATGATATTGAGTACAGAGAGGTTCTTCTTGAAGATGACTTTTCCATGAATCCGGATAAAATGCTTGCGGCCACAGATAAAAATTCTAAAATCATTTTCATTTGTTCTCCAAACAATCCTACCGGAAACCTTATAGATGAAAATGCTGTCAAGCAAGTAGCAAAATCATTTTCCGGTTTGGTTGTTGTCGACGAGGCTTATTTTGATTTTTCAGGAGAAGAGGGCTTTATTAAAAAATTGGCGGATTATCCCAATATTGTAGTTTTCCGTACATTGTCCAAGGCATGGGGAATGGCCGGTTTAAGAATTGGGCTCGCATTTGCGGATGAAAGCATTATCGGCCTTTTTTCTGCCGTTAAGTATCCTTATAATATCGGTTCTGAAACACAGAATATAGTCCTGAAATTTCTGAAGAACAGCCCGGAAGAGAAGATAAGACAGACTATTTCGGAAAGGGAAAGGGTTGCAGACAGAATAGGTAAAATGTCAGGAGTGGAAAAAGTATATCCGAGCAGTGCAAATTTCCTTCTGGTTAAATTTAAAGACAGCAAGACCGTATATAATAAACTTATTGATAACGGCATTGTGGTAAGAGACCGTTCTTCTCAGCCTAAGTGTGAGGGTTGTTTGCGTCTTACAATAGGTTTGGTCAAAGAGAACAACAGGCTGCTAAGTGTTCTTGAGGGAGACAATATTGTTATAAATACGGGCCGGACAGTTGTTCTAGAAAGAAAGACAAAAGAGACAAGTATATATCTAAAAATGGATCTGGACGGAAACATGGATACTTATATTGAAACAGGAATACCATTCTTTAATCATATGCTGGAACAACTTGCCTTTCATTCCGGAATCTCCATGCGACTTAATGTGGCAGGGGATCTTGAAGTAGATGAGCATCACACAATAGAGGATACTGCTATTGTTATTGGAGAGGCCATTCTAAAGGCGATGGGTAACAAGGAAGGGATGGCAAGATACGGGTTTTTGCTGCCTATGGATGACTCTGTAGCTCAAGTTGCGATAGATTTGGGGGGGAGAGCTTATCTCAACTGGGATGTGAAATTTATAAAAGATTGTATCGGAGGTATTTCATCCGACATGTTCAGTCACTTTTTCTATTCATTGGCAATGGCTTCTAAGTCGACAATATATATTTCCGCAAAAGGTGAAAATGACCACCATATTGCAGAGTCTGTTTTCAAGGCTTTTGCAAGATCATTAAAAATGGCTCTAAAAAAAGAAGAGAACAGTTATGGATTACCTTCAACAAAAGGCTTGTTATGACAGTAATAATTGATTATAATACAGGAAATCTATTCTCGTTAATGTCCGCATTGGAGAGAATCGGAACTGAATATAAAGTGACCTCTGATCCTCAGGATATATTATCAGCAGATTCAGTTATTCTGCCCGGAGTCGGAGAGGCATCCAATGCAATGTCAGAGCTTAGACAAAGAGGTCTGGAAAAAATTGTTCCTATTATAAAGGCCCCTGTGCTGGGTATTTGTATAGGTATGCAGATTATGTGTTCAAGTAGTGAAGAGAGTGATACAGATTGTCTCGGAATTTTTCCTAACAAGGTATCAAGGCTGAGAGGGCCGGGAATAAAGATCCCTCACATGGGCTGGAATAACGTTGAAAACACAAAATCCCCGCTTTTTACAGGAATTCAGGATGGAGCCTATTTTTATTTTGTGCACTCTTTTGCTCCTGAATGTAATGAATTGACAGCAGCTACTACGGAATACGGATCTGTTTTCAGTTCTGCTTTGTCAGAAAAAAACTTTTACGGCACTCAGTTTCATCCTGAAAAAAGTGGTGAAATTGGGGAGAAAATTTTAAGAAATTTTATAGAAATCAATTTTTAAAAAATGTATATAATTCCAGCAATAGATATAATATCCGGTGAATGTGTAAGGCTCTCCAAAGGCGATTACGACACAAAGAAGGTCTATTCCAAATCGCCTGTAGATGTAGCGAAAATGTATTCTGGGCTTGGGTTTAAAAGGCTACATGTGGTTGATCTGGACGGAGCAAGAAGTTCTGCTCCAAAGAATCTGAGAATATTGGAAAAAATGGTTTCGGCAACATCTCTGGACATCCAGTACGGAGGAGGTATAAAAACAGAGGCTTCGATGAGAAGTGTGCTTGATGCCGGTGCTTCAAGGGTGATCTGCGGTACGGTCGCAGTGACTTCTCCGGAGTTATTCATAGGGTGGCTTGAACACTTTGGCTCTCAAAGAGTAATTCTCGGGGCAGATTTCAGAGATGATTTTGTTGCAGTGAGCGGTTGGGAGAAACAGACCGATATTCGCCTGGATAATGTTATAGGAAATTTTTATTCAAGAGGATTAAGACAGGTGATTGCAACAGATATTTCGAAGGATGGTATGCTTTGTGGTCCTGATTATCAGAGATATTACAAATTGAATGAGATGTTCCCTGACTTGAAGATAACCATCAGCGGAGGCATATCCTCAATAAATGATATAGAGAGGATAGACCGCAGGAAGATAGACAGTGTTATAGTTGGCAAAGCCATATATGAAGGTAGAATTAACATTGAGGAGTTGAGCAGATGTTAGCAAAAAGAATTATTCCATGCCTTGATGTGAAGGACGGGAAAACGGTTAAAGGAATCAACTTTCTGGGTTTAAAAGAGGTTGGAGACCCTGTGGAGATGGGCATCAGGTATGCACTCCAGGGGGCAGATGAGATAGTGTACCTTGATGTAAGTGCAACTATTGAAGGTAGGAACACATTCCTTAAGATGGTGTCATCTGTTGCCAAAAATCTCAGCATACCTTTTACTGTCGGAGGAGGCATATCGTCTATTGAGAATGCATCAGCACTTTTATTGGCCGGAGCGGATAAGGTGTCTCTGAACTCTGCTGCGGTCAGGGATCCTTCACTTGTCTATAATCTGGCCAAGAGATACGGATCTCAGTTTGTAGTTGTTGCTATTGACGCACGTCAAATTGACGGGAAATGGGTGGTTGTAACCCATAGCGGTAAAAGAGAGACGGAACTTGAGTTGTTTACATGGGCAAAAGAGGTCGAAAATCTAGGTGCGGGTGAGATATTATTCACATCAATGGATCATGACGGTACAAAACAGGGATATGCCTGCGAGACTCTGAAAAAGCTTTCGGACAGTATCTCTATCCCGTTGATTGCCTCAGGCGGAGCCGGTAATACAGAGCATTTCTCCGAATTGTTTCTCAATAAATGTGCGGACGGAGCACTCGCCTCATCAGTATTCCACTATGGTGAGATAAATATCACAGAATTAAAAAGAGTTTTAAAATCAAAAAATATAGATATAAGGTTATGAAAAATTTTAATGAGCTTGATTTCGAAAAAAACAGTGAAGGTCTCATTCCTGCAATAATACAGGATAGCAGGACTCTAAGAGTGTTAATGTTAGGTTATATGAGCAAAGGCTCTCTTGCCAAGACACTTGAATCCGGACTGGCAACTTTTTACAGCAGAAGCAGGAAACAATTATGGACTAAAGGAGAAACAAGCGGAAACTTCCTTAAGGTTGTCTCCATTGATGCAGATTGCGACGGAGATACACTTCTCATCAAAGTAGAACCTAAAGGTGTGGTTTGTCATAAAGGAACCCTAAGTTGTTTCGGAGCCGAAAATAGTGAAGGCTTTACCCGTACACTGGCAAAGGTCATTGCAGAAAGAAATAAAAACAGGCCGGAAGGCTCATATACAACAAAACTATTCTCAGCAGGAGTTTCGGCAATTGCACAAAAAGTGGGAGAAGAGGCTGTCGAGACAGTTATTGAGGCAGTAAAAGGCAACAGAGAGAGACTGATCTATGAGATGTCTGATCTTCTGTACCATTCACTAGTATTGATGGAAAATCAGGGTATCTCTATCTCTGAAATTGAAGAGGAACTATATAAAAGACATAAGTAACCCCTGAAGAATCTTATAATTCATTACCGAAAAAGTTCTTTGACTTCAAAAAATATTTTTTTACATTCGTAAATCGTAAAATTTATATTATAAAAAGGAATATGGCACAATTAGAACTTGAAGGTAAGGTATTTGAAGTGGACGGAGATGGTTTTCTCACAGATCCGGGAGTCTGGAATGATGAAGTTGCAAAACTATTTGCAAAAAGTGACGGGATAGAAGATTTGTCCGAAAAGCACTGGGCAGTGGTTAGAATAATAAGAAGAAATTTCGAAGAGAAGGGTAACGCCCCTATGATAAGAACCATCTGCCAGGAGACTGGTTTGAAGTTACGCGAGATTTATGAACTGTTTCCGTTAGGTCCGGCAAGAGGTGCCTGTCGTGTGGCAGGTCTTCCAAAACCGGATGGTTGCGTATAAAGACTTCTGCTGTATATGGACTGTTCTGGTTGTTGTGCTTTAATAGCCTCAGGCATCTGTTTCCTGATTTTTTTAGCCAGGTTTATTCATCTGGTAAGATTGGGAAATCCGAAAGATCTCTCCCAAAAAAGTGGCGATACAAAGAAAGCTGTCAAGTATTCTTTTACCGAGGCTATGATGCCTAAGAATAAAGAATCTGCCTATCTTCATCTTCCTACATATATCGCCGGTATTCTGTATCACATAGGGACTTTTGTTACTCTTATCTCCTTTGTCTCATTCATTGTAATCTCCTTTACAAAGATATCGATACCATACTCTGTGTCACTCATTGTGGCAATTATACTGGCACCTGCAGTAATTTCCGGTATTTCAATCCTTATAAAGAGAATTTTCAGTAAAGAGCTCTCTCTCTTGTCCGGTCCCGATGATTATATTTCAAATATAGTGACTACTCTGGCCCAGCTCTTAACCGCTATTTTCCTTCTTTTACCGGAGGCCGGCGACATCTATTTTATTGTGATGACTCTGTTCTTCCTTTGGCTGCCATTTGGCAAGACCAGGCATCTTATGTATTTCTTTTTTGCAAGGTATCACCTTGGTTATTTTTATGGATGGAGGGGAACATGGTAACAATTGACAACACTAAAAGAGATAAAGCTATCGATTTGCTCAGGTCGGAGTCGGACAGCAAGCTTGTCACTCACCTGAATGCCTGTGTACGTTGCGGTTTGTGTGCTGACAGCTGTATGTACTATCTGGCCATGAAAGAGCCGAAATATATTCCGTCTGTCAAGGTGAATATGGTAAGCTCTATATACCGCAAATACTGCACTTTTGAGGGGAAAATTGCTCCGGCACTAGTAAACGCAAAGAAACTTGACGAAGAGATGGCTGCCGAAATGGTTGACCTTCTTTTTGGCGCCTGTACAATGTGCGGAAGATGTGTCAAACACTGTTCGATAGGGGTTGACATACCGTTTCTGGTAAAAAAGGGAAGAGAGATGCTTGCTACAATGGACCTCGTCCCTGAAACACTGCAATCGACGGTGGATGCCGCAGTCAATACAGGTAACAATATGGGAATACCGACAGAGGAGTTTGTTGATACCATAAAATGGATGGAAGAGGAGCTTACTGACGAGATGCAGGACGAAAGGGCCAGGATTCCCCTTGATGAACAGGATAAGGAGTTGTTCTATACTCTCAATCCAAGGGAACCAAAATTTTTCCCGCTCTCAATCTCGGCCATGGCTAAAATTTTTTATGCAGCGAATGCAGAGTGGACTCTTTCCTCAAAATATTATGATGTTACCAACTACGGATATTTCAATGCAAATACCAAAGAGGCAACTATCATAGCTGAAAACCTCTATAATGAAGTTCACAGACTTCACGGTAAAAGGCTTATTTTAGGAGAGTGCGGTCACGGTTCCAGAGCTAACAGATGGGAGGGGCCGAACTACCTTAAGAAAAAGTATGACTTTGACACGGTAACTGTCGTTGAACTTATAGCTGAGTATATCAGAAGTGGCAAGATAACTCTGGACAAAACCCTTAACAAGGAGATCTATACTATTCATGACCCTTGCAACCTTGTAAGAAACGGCGGCCTTATGGATGAAATTCGTTTTGTGGTAAAAAATGCCGTTGAGAATCTTGTGGAGATGAATCCTTATGGAAAGGATAATTTCTGCTGCGGAGGGGGAGGAGGTGCCCTTGCTATGAGCGAATATAATGACAGAAGGTTGAAAATAGGGAAGATAAAGGCTGATCAGATTGCGAAAACAGGAGCAAAAGTTGTGATAACACCATGTCACAATTGCGTGGATCAGCTTACTCAGCTCAACCATACATATAAACTTGGTGTAAAGATTGTCACAATATCTGAGATTGTGGCTGATGCATTGGTAATAAACAATAAATAAAACAAATATTATGAGCAAACTGATTTATCTTGACAATTCGGCTACAAGTTTTCCGAAACCGGATTCTGTATACGATTTCATGAATTCGTTCTATAGGACAAAAGGTGTCAGTCCCGGAAGGTCAGGTTTTGATGCAGCCCTTGAGACAGAAGAGGTGGTTAATAATACTCGTAAGATGCTCACAAAGCTGTTCAATGGAGGCGCCGACCATAATCGTCTCACATTCAGTTATAATGCAACGGATTCTCTGAATCTTATTATAAACGGTCTGGTTGAGAAAGGCACACATGTGGTAACTACCATGTTGGAGCATAACTCTGTACTTAGACCTCTTTATATGCATGAGCAAGCCGGCACTATCGAGGTGACTTATGTGCCATTTGATCCGATGACAGGATATGTTGATCCGGATGACATAAAGAAAGCTATAAAGAAAAACACAAAATTTGTAATCGTAACCCATTGCTCAAATGTGCTGGGAACCATACAGCCACTGGCTGAAATAGGCAAGATTTGCAAGGAGAAGGGTGTTATTTTCGTGGCTGACGGCAGTCAGGGAGCAGGATCAGTGGATTTTGACATGCAGGCAAGTAATGTAGATGTATATTGCTTTACCGGTCACAAGTGCCTTATGGGCCCTACAGGTATTGGCGGCTCTTATGTAAGAGAGGGTGTTCATATCAACCACACACGTGCAGGCGGAACCGGTGTTCGTTCAGCTTATCCGGCCCATCTTGAAGAGTATCCTTACAGACTTGAGTATGGCACTTTGAATCTCCTGGGTGTCGGAGGACTCTATGCCGGTGTGAAGTGGATAACCGAGCAGGGTGTAATGAATATCCACAACCGTGAAATCGAGCTTTGGGACAAGTTGCGTAAAGCTGTACAGCAGATAGAGGGTGTTACAACATATTGTGCGACATCAAAGGAGAACAAGAATCCTGTCCTTTCTTTCAATATTAAAGGATTTGAAGCCGGCGATGTAGGAACAATGCTGGATGTTGACTACAATATTGCAGTGAGAACCGGTTTGCAGTGTGCACCAAAGGTTCATCAGCACATAGGTACAGCAGATATTCACGGTACAGTCAGGATGAGTGTCGGTGCCTTCACCACCGAAGATGATATCAATGCTGCTATAACTGCCGTTAAGGAGATAGCAGCCTTAAAGAACTGATTTGTAGCTTCTCTTAACCGTAATTCTTATAAACAAATGCGTTTAAATCATATTTAAGCGCATTTGTTTTGCTTTGATTATTATGGAAATAGAAAAACCAGTGCCACTAAGTAAATTTTCTTTACAGTGTAAAAAAATTTTCTATCTTTGTTTAATAGTCACAGAACACCAATATGATGAAAAGAATTTTAGTGACGGGAGGTGCCGGTTTTATTGGTTCTCATCTTTGCTCAAGACTTCTTAGTGAGGGCAATGATGTTATATGCCTGGATAATTATTTTACAGGCAACAAAGACAATATAATGCCTCTTATAGGAAACCCCCGTTTTGAGATGGTACGGCACGATGTCATAAATCCTTACCATGTAGAAGTTGACCAAATATACAACCTGGCATGCCCTGCATCACCACTGCATTACCAGTATAACCCTATCAAGACCATTAAGACATCTGTAATGGGGGCTATAAATATGTTGGGGTTGGCGAAACGGGTAAATGCAAAAATTTTACAGGCATCGACAAGTGAGATATACGGAGATCCTTATGTACACCCTCAGCCTGAATCATATTGGGGGAATGTCAACACAATAGGTATAAGGTCTTGTTATGATGAGGGGAAAAGATGTGCTGAGACCCTTTTTATGGATTACCACAGGCAAAACAAGGTAAGAATTAAAATTATCAGGATTTTCAATACTTACGGTCCGAACATGCATCCTAATGACGGAAGGGTTGTTTCAAATTTCATTGTCCAGGCGTTGAAAAATGAAAACATTACAATTTATGGGGAAGGGAAGCAAACAAGGAGTTTTCAATATATCGACGATTTAGTTGAGGGTATGATCAGAGTCATGAATACAGATGACTCTTTCATAGGGCCAATTAATATCGGGAATCCTAATGAGTTTACAATTATGCAATTGGCTGAGAAGGTGCTTTCCCTCACCGGTTCAAAATCGAAGATTGTAAAGCTAGACCTTCCTTCTGATGATCCTCAACAAAGGAGGCCGGATATAACTCTTGCCAGGGATTTTCTTGGTTGGGAGCCTGTAGTGCAGCTCGATCAAGGATTGGAAAAGACTATTAACTATTTTAAAACAAAGGTTTTATAAAATAATGGAAGTAAACAATCCTGATTATACAATTTTGATTGTAGACGATGTTGATGCAAATGTTCTACTTCTCAAACTGCTTATATCCAAAGCCGGATATAAGACCATGACAGCATTCAACGGCAGGGATGCCCTGGACGCTGTTGAAAAACAAAAGCCGGATCTTATCCTTCTCGATATTATGATGCCCATTATGGACGGACATGAGGTGGCAAGAAAGTTAAAAGAGAGGCAGGAATATGCAGATATTCCAATTATATTCCTCTCTGCCCTCAACTCAACAGAGGACATAATACAGGGTTTCAGATTCGGAGCTGCAGACTATGTTTCCAAGCCGTTCAACAAAGATGAGCTGCTAACAAGGATAAATCATCAAATTTCACTTATTGAGGCCAAACGAATCATTACAAGACAGACGGAAGAGCTGAGAAGGACAATTCTGGGAAGGGATAAGCTTTATTCCGTGATAGCTCATGATCTTAGGGCACCTATTGCCTCTATAAGGATGGTTATGGAAGTGCTGATTTCTGAGGTAAAGAGAGAGAGCATAGGTGATGATATGTATGAGCTTCTTAATATGGCAAACCGACTCACCGATGATAGCTTCTCGTTGTTGGACAATCTTCTGAAGTGGACTAAAAGTCAGACAGGCCGCCTGAATACTGTCTTCCAGGACAATGTTGATATTATGAATATGATAACAGGTGTTGTTGAGGTCCAGAGAGGAGTGGCTTCATTGAAAAATGTAAGTCTGAATCTTATCGGGTCTACTAACAGGTCGGCGAGAATTGATATTGACATGGCTAAGACATCCTTAAGGAACCTTATAAGCAACGCTATCAAGTTCAGCTATGAAAACTCTGAAATAGATGTCGGAATTGAAGAAAATGAGGACAGGGTTCTTATATATGTACGCGATCACGGGACAGGTATTAGTGAAGATAACCAGGAAAAGTTATTTAAACCGGACAGCCATTTTACAAGTTTCGGCACGGATAATGAAGAGGGATCGGGACTGGGACTACTGCTTTGCAACGAGTTTGTAATGAGGAATGGAGGTACGTTGAAATTCACATCTAAAGAGGGGGCAGGTTCAACTTTCACGTTTGATATACCTACACCGGTTATAAATGACTAAAATAATTAATAATAGTATTATGGAAAATAATAAGGATAACCAGGAGTACCCGATACCAGATCTTTCGTATTTAAGAGATATGACAGACGGAGATGAGGAATCATTAAAGGAGGTGATTGCCATATTTCTTGATGAGGCTCCCCGCCTTATGAAACTTATGAAAGACAGTGCCGGATCAGGAGATCACGACAGCCTGAAATTTTCGACACATAAACTCATAACACAACTTACTTATGTCGGAATAACTTCTGTAATACCGGATGTTAAACTTATAAACACAGGCAGCTCAAAAATGAGCGACCTTAAAGAGAGGGTAGACAGAATTGCGGAAGTTGTAGAACACAGTATGACATACCTGAGGACATTAATTTAACTAATAATCTGAATCCCAATGGAAAAAATACTGATCATAGACGATGATAAGTTGGTGCGTAAAGTCTTTAAAATGACTTTACTGAAAGAGGGATATGATATCCTTGAAGCTGAGGATGGACCGACAGGATTACAACTTATACGTTCAGAACATCCGGACCTTACTCTTACGGATTATCAGATGCCGGGGATGAACGGTATTGAAGTTCTCGCAGAGATAAGAAAGACTAAAACCAATATGCCTGTTATCATACTTACTGCATTTGGAGATGTTGTTTTGACTATTAAGGCTATACAGCTTGGGGCGTTCGATTTCCTTGAAAAGCCGGTAAACCCGGAGTTGTTAAAAACAACAATAAAAAGTGCTCTTGAGTCTGTTAACAGAAGCAATAAGCTAACAGGTATCATTAAAAAAGATATTCCTGTCGACACAGCATTAGAACATAGCATTTTGGTAGGAAAGACAGCAAAAATGAAGGAGATCTTCAAATCTATAGGTCTGATTTCCATGAACAGAGTTAATGTTCTTATACAGGGAGAGACAGGTACCGGAAAGGAGCTTATAGCACGTCTGATACACTATTCCGGTATAACACGTTCAGAGCCTTTGGTTGTGGTGAATTGTAGCGCTCTTACCGAAACACTCCTTGAAAGTGAGTTGTTTGGACATGTCAAAGGGGCATTTACTGACTCTATAAGGGATAAAAAGGGTAAGTTCGAGTTGGCAGGAGAGGGGACGATTTTTCTGGATGAGATTTCAGAAATTTCTCACAATACACAGGTAAAGTTATTACGAGTTATTCAAGAGCTGGAATTTGAAAAAGTCGGAGGAGAATCTCCTATTCCGATGAAGGCAAGAATAATAGCAGCAACTAATAAGAGCCTTGAAAAACTCATTCAGGAAGGTAAATTCAGAGAAGATCTTTACTACAGGCTGAAAGTTTTTACTATTGACATGCCACCCTTGCGTGAAAGGAAAGATGACATAAACGATCTTGTTATACATTTCTTGTATAAACTTAACAAGAGGTTTAACAGAAATGTTACAAAGATTGGTGACGGTGTCATTGAAATGCTGCAGCAGCACAATTGGTCAGGAAACGTTAGAGAACTGGAAAATACAATTTTACAGGCTATGATTGTGGCAAAAAATGATGTGCTTGAAAAAGAGAATATCTCTCTGATAAACAGATTTGAAGGTGATCAGGAAAAACAGGGAAACAAAGAGATGATTGTCTCGCTTGCCGAGGTGGAGAAGGCTCATATTAAGAGAGTTCTTGACCTTGTAAACTGGAATAAAGTGGAGGCATCTCAAATCCTTGATATTTCAAGACCAACACTGAATGCAAAGATTGAAAAATACAATCTTATACAATAAGCATTCGGTTATATGTGCGATATATAGCACTCTTTCCATCCGGCATCATGAAGCAGCTTCACAAAATCGGAGGCTGCTTTTATGTTTTTGAACAAACCTGTTGAGTAATGATATAATCCATCACTCTCTTTGGTCTCTTCAATTTCAAGATTATTGATGGTTTTTAACAAAGTACAGAATATCTCTGTTTTATCTAGCTTTCTGGTGGTTGCTATCAGCTGAATCTTATATCTGTGTGCTCCGTGCTCTATTTTTATTCCTTTTAGATCTTTTGGATCCCCGGCAGTAATGAAACAGTCTTTCCACCCTTTTTGGCGAATCTTCATCATAAACTTTTCAGCATCTGTTGCAGATTTGTACCAACCTGTACAATACCTATAAAAACCGTCGTTTCCTTTAATTTCTTCAATTTTTATCTCAGGGATGGCTGAAGTTATATTTCTAAATACTGTATGCATATTTACCTTTGTTCTGGACGCAAGAAGCTGAATCCTTAAATCATCATTAAACGCTTCTGTTTTTTGAACAGAATCCTTGGCAATAACATTCGGCTGAAGAGCAATACCTGCATCAGGAGCTGAAATTGTATCCGTTTCCGGATGAATATCCTCCTCTTTAATGTTCTTCGTTAGTATGAATTCAAGATTGTCAACAATGTCTCCATCTATAAGAGGCTTAATTTCAAAATGTATATCTTTTGATGCTGTCATTCCAACCTTTTCCATCTGAAGCGGATCTATCTGAGCGTAGTATTTTCCGGGATTCAGCCCTAGAAAACTGAAATACCCGTCAGCCTCGCTCAGAGTACTCTTGACCAGAGTTGAGTCACTCCTGTGGAAGTTAATTATAATCCTGCCCTGACCTGATTTGCCGTTTTTTCCTGACAGATAAACCATTCCTGAAGCCTCTCCCATAACGGAGACAGGTATGTCGATTCTTCTGAACATATTCGGTTCAATAACTATGTTCATGCTTTTGTGCTTTATTTGCCAGGCTATATTGTCAAAATTTACTCCGTCTACAGTTAAGATGTGATTTGCATAAGGTTCCAGATCAAAGACTCTTACAATGGTATCTCTGTCGTCACTTTCGATTCTTCCTCCGCTTATATGTGCCTGTAATCCTGAAATTTTCGGTTCACCTTTATCTTTAATCCCATTACAGTTGATATCAAGGAATGGTATAAGTGTAAGTCCACCGTTTCCAACAGTTGAACGACTGCTTCCTGAAATATAACCTGACCGGGCATCAAAAATAATACTTCCGGTTGCTGATTCTGTAACAGTAGTTTTACCTGCGTTCCTTCTTGCATTAATTCCGCTCTGGGCAAAAGAGAAATCGTACCTGAATCCCAACTCGATGCTGGAACTCTTGTTATTAAAATTATTTTCATAAGAAAGATTCAGGTAACCTTTCTTAAATAATTTCTTTTCAATTCCACATTTTGCGTTTTCAAATTTTCCGCTGCTGTAGTTATAAAGGGCTTGAGGTGTCAAAATAAAGGATCCAGGCAACCTTGTTGAAAATGACATGTTGCTGTAAACTCTCGGATTACTCTCTCCATATAGCTGAGCTCCCGTGGTAAGGTTTGCATTGAAGCCGAGAATTGTCCCGGTAAAAATAAGTTCTGCGCTAGTAAACTTAGATGTCTCAGTAAGAGACTGGTTAAGCGAGAGCCTGGTATAGAAAGAGGTTTTCTTAAGCCTTATGGGCATAGAGAGAAGTAATTTCCGCTCTTCAGTATAATTTGTCGTAATTGATGTTTGTCCTTTATTGTACTTGATATAGTTCAATTCAAACTGAAGATCGGACTTTAACTTCCAGTTCAATAAGCCGCTGAAATTTGTGCCATGATTGTACACCCCGGTCAAAAGCAGGTTTGGAGCAATCTTTATGGATGCTTTTGCAAAAGGTATATATTTCAATGAATCAAGGGAAGACAAGTACTCAACACCACCCCCGACTGTCATGAATTTTGAGACTCCATAATCAAAGTTTGTCTTAGAAAAAAGACTTCCTGCAGAGTCTTCAACCATACCGGCAGAGATGTTGTATTCAAATCTGCCTTTTGGCAAGAAATTAAAAGGTATTTCAATGTTTTTCTCCTGTGATCTCTCCTCTCCCCATGGGCCGTAAAACTGTAGCTTAACATCAGTGCTGCCATATATAAGCGGTACGTCAAACGTGTAGAATCCGGAGGCATCAGCTTTTTTGTAATCAACCAGAACATTGTTCACGTATAGTTCCACCATCCAGCCCGGTTCGGTAACATCACTCAGTGTATATGTACCGAACGATCTTCTGTATGTAGTAGGAGTGTTGGTAATTTTCCCCCCAACAACAGGAGAGGTGAGTGTAGATATACTTTCAGACTGAATTTTTCCAAGAATAACCTGAGTTAAACCCTTAAAGTCATTATTTGCGTAACGCCACTGATAGTACTGTTTTTTCAGGGAGAAAGGAGAATCTGTCTCATAGTTCAGCAAGATATCTGTCTCTCCTCCGGCTACAACTGCCCCGATATCCAGTGCAAGTCGCGAATTAACAGCTCCACCGCTCTCTTGAGTGGAATTAAGAGTCCAGTCGGCATTACCGAAATTAAAAACAGGATATTTTCTCTTTATAATTGTGTCTGCATCAACAACTCCCTTTATCTGATTAATGCTCTTGCGCATTTGCTCCTGTCTCATCTCCCTTATAATTGGGAGTTCAATTTTTGTGTTAAGCGTAACAGAAAGGGCTCGAAAATTAAAAATACAATCCAGTCCAAAGATTTCACCGAAATAGTTTGATTTAAGATACAGACCGGTCTCTGTTCTTACGAGATCCCCCTCCCTAAGGTCGTATTCCTTTTTCTGGTAAACTATTTGATTTTTTGTGCGGTCTATATTGTATGTCGCTTCTTCTGATATAAAAAAACCTGAAAAGGAGTTGAACCCAGAATCAGTATTGTATTTAATCCTAAGGAAATTAAAAAGATCATTCAGACACAGATAAAGAGTCTCATCCTTTACAAGGGCACCTATGTCCGCTCCTCCTATCCTGGGAACACTAAGAGATACGGCAATCTCCTCATATTCCCTGTTTTCCTGGCTAACGGCGTTGTTGGAAAACAATAATGAAAAGGTTGTAAGCAATGTAAATAAAACAGAGAAACCTATTTTTTTTGATTTGCAGTTTAATCCGGTTCTCTTGTCCGTTTGCATGTTACTAATAATAATGGGCTGTTATTGTGAAACTTCCCGAATAATTGCCCGGAGGATTTGCAGTTACAGATCCAACATAGAGAGTGCCTCCCATATACAAAGTTACCGGGTATCTCTGAGTTACACTCCATCCGTAATTACTGCCGTTTGTGTTTAGGTAAAGTGTCATACTTCCTCCGCCGGTTCTTGTCATTGTTACAGGGCTTTGGATAGATAAACTGTAAATATAGTATGTTCTGTTTCTTCTCGTGGTGCTCATAGTGAAAGAGCATTCATTATATGCAGAAGGGAAAAGTATTACACTACCTGTACTGGATCTAACACCGTCGTCACTGATAGTTACAGTGCCACCTGAGCCAACAGGGTATAATGAACCAAAATTTAAGCCCTGATCTATTCTTAAAGTCACCTGAGCATTGAGAGGCATGGTATATATAACAATAGAAAGCAGAGCTAGTATATATGGACACTTTTTGTTCATTATTATGCTTTTATAAATCTTAGCAGATAAGTGATTTATTTAATGGTTAATTCGGCCTCGGCGTATTTTTCGGGACGGGTATCTGACTGCGAAGAGTAGGTAACTCTAATCTTACCGGTCTTAAAATCCACCTTGGCGGAGTTATCAAGATCAAGCTTGAATCTTCTGATGGAATTCGGTGTATATACAGCGATACCATTAACAATGCCTACTGTGGACTCTTTACCGGACGGAGAAATGTATGTCACTCGCAGATCTCCGTAAACTGACATATTTCCAGTCCTGTTGAAAACCATTGACAATCTGTTAGTAGAGTCATTGATCATCTCTAATTTCAAGTCGGAAACGGATACTTTTGTGTCAGATTGTCCAATCCTGATAATAACCGGAATGGTAATTCCAAAAATAGGGACAAGCCTTATACTTAAAGCTGTAGTATCACGATTGGGGTCTTCCTCTCCAAGGGCTAACTCTTTTGGTACAGCTCTGAAATATACATGTGACCGATATTCTCCGGGAGCAAGACCGGAAGTGTTCGTTACCTGCATTTTCACCACCTGTGATTCATTAGGAGCAAGAGTGACTGTTCTTGGGAAAAAACGGATATATTTGTCTGCAAAATTTTGTCCTGGATCAGGTTCGGTAATCTCTTCGAAGGCCCCATCATCGGTCATTCTGTATTGAACAATTGAAACATTGTATTTAGAGGTGTCCTGGCCCGTGTTTGCCAGGTTCAGTTCCATAACTCTTCTTGTCCCGTCAAAAACAACGCGCCTTGGAGTAATCAAGAGGTTTCCCTGGGCGGTTGCTTCCGAAAAGTTCAGAAGTGAGAAGAGGGATAATGCTAATAAAAACAAACAAGATATTGATTTCTTACCATTGTTTGACTTATTGTAAATGACAGAATTAAACATTTTCAGGGGTTTTAAATTTTCAAAAATTAATCCAAATATAACAAAATTGTAAGAAATGTTATTACTATAGATTAATTATAAGAGAATGTAATTGTATAGGTTCCTGAATAGATACCAACCGGATTTTTTTCTATGTCACCAACCTTAAGGGTTGCTCCAACGTTTACAGAGAGTAGGCCGTTATTAAGCACTCCTGTTCCTATGCCTGCTTCTGGGTAAGATTTCCAGTCATAGACCTCAAGAGTTTTTCCATTTGTGCTATTTGTCAGCAACGCTGATGTTGCCGGGAGGGCTATTGTTACAGCAGCCTCGTTTTGTCCCGTAAGAACAAAAGTTGCCGGGTTATAAGAACCTCCGCTCAGAGCTACAGAACCTGTTGCAGACCTTACCCCGTCCGGAGTCAGGATTATTTCGCCTCCATTTGTTTCGGGGGAGAATCTGCCGAAGTTGAGAGTTGAATTCTCGGTAGCAGTGAGAGCCTTAATAATCTCAGCAGATGCATGCGCTATTATGCTGACTTGCGCTTTTGCTGACGAAGCTGATATTGAGGACATAATAGCCACAAAAGGTATTATGTAAAAACTTTTTCTCATAATGTGGTTGTTTTGCCAAATCAGGAAACGTTGCTTGAAGAAGCAGCGTTTCCTGATATTAGTATAAGGTTCCGATTACTCGTAGTTAACGGTAATCTTAAGGTCGGTGGTGTTTGTATATGTTCCTGCAACTGTGTTCGCCGGTATTGCAAGTGTGCCTCCAACAAGAATCACACTTGAACCTCCTGTTAGTACATTTCCT
>Ga0265297_10001432_pt1 | contig 56067 bp, 58 predicted proteins | sample Munlanlwell13791_FD_192502 | JGI IMG/M metagenome (GOLD analysis project Ga0265297, IMG submission 192502) | Leachate microbial communities from a municipal landfill in Southern Ontario, Canada - Leachate well 137-91 | ecosystem: Engineered > Solid waste > Landfill > Unclassified | place...
GAAAGAAAAGTTGAGGAAATAGTGAAGGGTGCAAAAGATACTGTTTTTGCCTACTTTTCAATGTCAAATATAGACAGGTTTTTCTCGTTTTACAATACTGCAAAAAGAAATGGAAAAATATTGATTGTGGATACAAAGTTTGCTTACATATTAGATAGCTTAAGAGAAAAAATAGCAGATTTACCAGATCCAAAAACAGATAAGCATCTCAAAGTGTATTTCAGGCTCGCAAAAAGTTGCACTTATGACGAGAAAGACTATTACAAATATGAACGAGAATATATGCCAAATATGATTAAAGCGGAAGATGTTAGGGAAACACCTACAAAATACATTATGCATTTGAACTTTTTCAAATTGATGGAATTGGTTTACATACAGCCAAAAAATGCTGATTTTATTTATGCTTCATCTGAGCATTTTCTTGAAGGAGAAGAAAATGAGAAGCAAACTGAAGTGATGATGAATTGGATGAGGCATTTTGACATTAAATTTCATATGGCGCATTGCTCTGGGCATGCGGACAGAGAAGGCTTAATTCATGCAATAAAAGAGATTAATCCGCAAATCTTAATTCCAATTCATACACAAAATGCAAAAGAATTTGAGAAACTTCACAAGAAAGTTATTTTGCCAAAAAAGGACGCAAAAATAGAGCTATGAATAAGAGGATAAATATGAAAACCGACGAAGAGCTTTTTGAAGAATTAAGACGCTCTTATTGCACTTTTTGCAATGGGGATGAATTGGAAATCACAAAAATAATTCAAATAAAATGCAAAAAATGCGGCAAAACAAGAGTAATTCAAAGAAAAGAAATAACTAAAACAAAAAGATAGTAAATTACTTCCACCCCACCGCATCATAATTTTCAGGTATAGAATTTGAATAAGTTTTCATAGAAGTCGGATTTTTCCATTTGCCATTATCATCCGTGCTTTCAGCGGTATAAGTTGAAAATGCATACGGCTGCCCATGGCAAAACAAATAATCCATTGAATCACAGACATGAAAATGCAAATGCGCCGCATTACTGTTGCCCGAATTGCCCAAAAGGCCTATCACTTGCCCCGCAGTTACATTATCTCCGTTTTTCACACGTAAAGAACCGGGTATCATGTGCGCATAAAATGCATAATAACCATTATGCAAATCCAACACAACATAATTTCCGCCCAAAATAACAACGTTTGCTACAGGCCTCTGTCCGGGCATATTATCACGAATACCATCCTGCATATTTACAACCGTGCCATTGGCAACTGCCAAAATTTCCTGCCCATAACAATAAAAATCCGAATTCAAAGAACCGTTTCCAATACCCCAGTTTCCTGCCTCATCCGCTATAACCCAGTCTATTGCGTATCTTTGGGGCACATAATCTTTGCCGTTTAATTCAAATATGGCATTGCGATGGGGCTCAAAATTTGAAGGGGCATTCATTGCAAGCCATGTAATGTTGGTGTGAAAAGGCGGGGCAATAACCAATAACGGTTTGTAAATCACTTCGCTTTGTGCGCCTTGTATCACTTGGTTTCCAAAATATAGTTTGTGGGAAATATTCAAAGGGGTTTTTGAGCCCAATTCAACCCACATGCGAATAGGAGTTCGCCCGTCCCAGGACTGAACCGGAAGAAGGGTCGCATTTATATCCGCGCCGCCGATTGAATAAATTATCTTATTATTTTCATCCAAAACCTCAAGCTTGGATGGCGCAAGCGAATAATTTGAAACATAAATTTCATAGAAGAGAACCGAGCGATTATTTATTTTAGATAAAATGGGCGCTTCAAAAATGCTCAAAGTCGGCATTTGGGAAGCAGGATTAATTTTTGAAAGTGGTCCACTATTTGGAGAAACATTCGCCGGAACAAACGATACGGCAACCAAAAGAGCCACAAGAATCAAAAACAGGATAACTGGTTTTAGAAAGTCCATAATAGGGAAATGAAGAATAGGTATTTAAATTAACCTAATTCTTTTTCTGCGAAGCAAAATCAATAACGGATTCGCTTATACCCGCACTATATTCCGCAATACGCCGCAGGCTTGTAAGTGTATATATCAGTGAAATTGCCTTTGAAGATGGGTGCTCAATACATTTGCTAAACGCCTGCTCAAATCCAGCCTGCATTCCAAGTGCGTCGTCTATTGTGGAATTCGCAAGTTTTTCATCAAGCGTTGAGAGCGCCTGCATGGTTTTGGAATAAAGTGAGATGCAATGTTTTCCATTCTGGGTTATCAACGAAGGCGCCGGGCTGTTTTTCCACGAGCAAAGATGGCGCGAAACAAGAAGTGCGTGATCCGATATTCTTTCAATATGTCTTGAAGTTACAAAATACAGATTAGATTCAGGCAATGTAATTTCCTCTTTTGAAGCAAGTGAGGGATAGCGAAGAAAAGTATTGTGCTTACGCGCCACAAGCCATTGAAGCTTGTCAACCTCGTTCTCATTGCTGGACAAACGAGATTGGTCAAAACTGCCGGGTTCTAATGCCTGCATTAAGGTATCTGAAGATATGCGATACATTCGCTGAACGGTCTTTTTCATGGGCATTTGAGCCGAATTGGATATGTCTTTTATTACGATTCGTTTGCCGTCATCATCAACAACCTGCTGACCTATTACCATGGAAGTAAATTCGCTTGAGAGCAGGCGTGCTTTGGATATGCAAGAAGGGGTTGGCACTACTTCCATTGTGCAAAATCCGGAGATATAACCACCTATAAGTTTTCTTAGTGCAATGCTTCGGTCTTGCTCACCATTGAATTGAACGATTAAATTTTCCTCCTCGCGCGCCGGCGCATGCTTTGGAAGTATTGTAAGACTGCCATCCCAATTCGTTTCCATTTCAACCGGATCGTTTTTGGCTATGTTGTATGTTTTTACCCATTCGGCAGGAAGGCTTACAATAAATGACGAATTTCCGGATTTTTGCACCTTTCTTATTTCCATAAAAGCACCTTTGTCGTCTTATCAATATTGAAGTATATACTCAATATTATCAGTAGTGGTGAGGAATATATATTAACCAATGGTTTTAGTTAACAGAGAACGTGAAAAAATTGATTTTTTAAAAAAGGTGTGAATATGAGAGAAATGAAAGTATTTCAAACAAGGATAGTTGATTCGGGAAGCCTGAGTGAAGTAACTACCGGGCAGAAAACGAAAAAATGGCATTCTCGCCATTTAGATTAAACAAAAAATTAGCATTAAACTAAAGAGCAAAAACTAAAGAGTAAATAATCTTCTTCTTTGAAATAAATATAAGTATTTGATTTTTAGACCCATAAAGGCATTTTATGATTGCAGTTATTGTTCTGGCATTAGTATTTCTCTTAATCGCCCTAAGGCAAATATTGAGATTAAACATAAGAATCTGGCAAATAATGACGATTGGCGTGATAATAGTTTTGGTTGAAGATAATGAGATAAACAATTGTAGAAAAACGACAGGGTGAGTTGGGAAATGATTTCTAATTGTTATAGCAAATGTCATTTTACTAAAGTAGGATTTTGGCAAACATTTTAATAGCTGTAGACGTAGTCAGCGCATGGCATCCAAAAAAACCCCCCAAACAGTTGTTGTGCAGAATAAATCTAGTATCGGAGCTTATCTTATCGGCGGGATAATGACTCTTGCATTCATAATAATATTTATTTTATTGGCATTTGTGATTTTACTCAGCGCACTTATTTTTGCACCTGGTCTGTTTCCGCAGGAAGTTTCGCAGGGGTTGCGAAGTATTGCAGGACCTGCATTTATGCCTGCAAATGTTTCTGCGCAGGCGGGCGCCACACAATATCCAGTTGTGCAGGGAATCGGAGTAAACTATTCGGCACAAATAGCACAGAATAAAACTCCTTCACAGGGAGGGTCGGCAACGAGCGGGTCTGCAACAAATCCGATGATTCCGACTTTTGGAAGTACAAATCCAGCTACAACAACTCCGTCTCAAGGACAGGGATGTGTTGAACTTTGGGGCGTATGTAGCGGCGAATGCTGTGAAGGGCTTGTGTGCACACAGGGCGTTTGCATACAGAATTTAGAAACTTGCAAAGAATTTGCGCAAGCCTGCGCCAGCACAAATGAATGCTGCCCCGGAAATGAATGTGATAATGGATTTTGCAAATCAACGCAAGGATGCCAGGTAAAAAACGAGCAATGCGGGATTGGGAACGATGGCACATGGTATGGACCTTGTTGCGCGGGATATGATTGCCTAAGCGGAGTTTGCATTTCACTTGAAGCTCCCCAGGAAAGATGCGTGGAGCAAAACCAATTTTGCGGAGTGAAGAACGCGATACAGTATGGTGACTGTTGCGCGGACCTCACATGCACTGCGAATGTATGCAAAAATTATTCGGCACGAGCAGAAGTGGAGGACTGTCTATTTATTGGTGAAATGTGCGGAACGAAAAACGGGATAGCTTATGGAACATGCTGCACCGGATTTGCCTGCATAAATAATTTGTGCCAATCAAACGTTATGACAATGACTTGCGTGGACAGTGATATTGCAGGCAACGATGCTTACGGTGTTTCAAAATCATTGATAGGCAATCACACAGTTGATATCAAATACGACACTTGCAAGGACGAATACACTCTATATGAATATGACTGTCTGGCTAACGGAAGCATAATAAAATACGAAATACCGTGTCCGAGCGGATGCTTAAACGGTGCATGCAAACCACAAGAAACAGTTAGTGGTTGCACTGATTCAGATGATGGACTAAACTATGCAATACGAGGCACAACCATAACCAGCAATGGCGAAGTGGAAGAAGACAGATGCAACAATGCACAAAATGTTGAAGAGTTTTATTGCAAGCCGGACGGTACAATAGGCGAGTACGGATACAGTTGTTCGCAAGGATACAAATGCGTTGACGGAGCATGCATTTTAAGAGATGCGGCAAACTGCAAACAATATGCGGAGCCGTGCGGAACGGTTTATGGAACGTGTTGTTCAAGTTATGTGTGTGCAAACGGAGTATGCTTAACCGCATCCGAAGCGACCAGATGCACAGATACCGATGGCGGAAATGTACCGACAGTATATGGGGTGCTTAATCTGCCGACCGGATTTGTGGGTGCAGATTATTGTCTGAGCAACGGCAAATTGGTAGAATTTTACTGTACAGCAGATAATTACGCAGTTATGGAAACCGCTTGCGCAAGCGGATATGTTTGTTCGGGTGGAGCATGTGTACAAGGAGCGGGCGGGACTACAATCGCTTTCACTTGCACAGATAGTGACAATGGAAAAAACTACAATTTGAAAGGAGTAATTACAAATTCAAGCGGGGCGACTTTGGGAACAGACACTTGCTATTATGATGGCGCGCTTAGCGAGTTTTATTGCCAGAATGGAGTGATGCAAACAGAACGCTACAATTGTCCAAGCGGATATTCATGTTCAAACGGAGCATGTATTAACACGTGTAATGATTCGGACGGAGCCGATTATTATACGGTGGGCGCGGTTACAGCCACAAACGGGGCATACAATGACATGTGCACAAACACAACAAGACTATTAGAGAGAATCTGCACGAATGGGATTGCCGCCTCAAGCTATTATGATTGTCCGATAAATTATGCCTGTTCCGGAGGGAAATGTATATGGCAACCTGCGGCACCGGTTTGCACAGACAGTGATGGCGGAAAAGATTCCAGCACGCGCGGGACAGTTGTAATAGATTTTGGAACTAGCAACAGCACATATACAGATTACTGTATGAATACGAGCTTGGCGGTAGAATATTATTGCGTTCAAAATAGCGCGGGCTCTATGACAATGCAATGTGGGCTCCTAAAGAAATGCGATAAAGGCAGATGTGTTTCCTCGCTGGTAATAAAATGAGTATTTGAATGCCGTCGTTTGGCGGCAATTTTTTTAAAAAGAGATAGCGGAAGCTGATTAAGAAAAGTTATGCAAAAAATTATTGGTAAAAATGAGAAAATAAAAATAGAAAATGCCTAAAACGCAAGCGCTTTAGGCGGCTTTTGATACTAAATTAAGAACTTAGTACCTTGGCTTTCTGTGCTTTGAGTAACAGTCCCTGCAATACACTGGCCTGCCCTCAGATGGCTCAAAAGGAACTTGTGTCTCCTTTTTGCATTCTGAGCAAACTGCGTCATACATTTTTCTGTTGCTAAAGTTGTCTCTGTCGTTCATATTTTTCTACCTTCCTGTTTTTAAGAACCAAATTTTTTTAAAAAAAGACTTGATTCTTGTAATATGTTGATGCGTTCTCTCCTTAATAAAGCATTCTATTGGCTTTTGGCACCTTGAAATGTCCCTTGGAAAGACTATGTGAAAAGTAGAACATTACCGATATTATTGCTTTTTCTCTCTGCCGCACGGACAGTTTTTGTGATGACCTTCGCGCCACACATTTTACTCGGTTTCGGAGCCGTTTTTTGGAAAAATGTTTGAGAGATGCCATTCTTTGTTAATAGAGCCCATGAGAAAAATAAGCATTAAGAGGTTATAAATTTGCTTTTCAAAAGCTTAGGCATGGGCAAAAGCCTCCTTGATGTATATCATGAGCTTTATTCATTATACGGGCCACAAGGCTGGTGGCCACTGCTAAATCATAAGGGCATAAATCCCACAAAAACAGGCTCGATGAGAGGATATCATCCAAAAGATTATGATTTTCCAAAAAACGAGAGGGAAAAATTTGAAATTTGTATAGGTGCGATTTTGGCTCAAAATACGAATTGGGTAAATGTTGAAAAGGCGCTTGATAATATGCAAAAAGAGAATGCGATTGACCCAAAAAAGATGCAAAAAATGGATGAAAAAGAGCTCGGATTGCTTATTCGACCGGCAGGATATTTCAATCAAAAAGCAAAAAAACTCAAACTTTTTTCAAAGTTTTTTATTGAATTGGAACACCGAGTGCCGAAGCGGGGGGAATTGTTACATACTTGGGGCATAGGACCAGAAACCGCGGATTCTATTTTGCTTTATGCATACAAAGAACCAATTTTTGTAGTGGATGCTTATACGAAACGAATTTTTTCAAAAATGGGATTTTTTGAAAAAGGCGCAAAATATGAGCAGATAAGAGAGATGTTTGAGAAAAATCTGCCAAAAGACTACAAACTGTATCAGGAATTTCATGCTCTGATTGTGGAACACGCAAAAAACGCAGTGGAAAACTACCCTTAGCAAAGGTTTATCCTGCCAAAAGAATTCATACATACGAGGTGAAATTATGAAACGTATATCAATTGTGAGCCTAAAGGCGCAAAAAGTGCTTGGTGCAAGAAAGAAGGGAGCGTATCAGGAAATCATACCCTTGATGATAAGAGACCTGTGCGATTATGCACAAAAAAATGGCGTTGGGATAAATGGCGCGCCGATTTTTGTCTGTCATGAAAAAACGTCCCAAGAGGCACAACTTGCAAATGCAAACAAGAGTGCGGATGTTGAAGTGTGCATTCCGATTGCGGCGCAAGCCCAAGAAAGCGCGGAATTCAAACATTATGAGCTACCGGAGGGAGAATTTGCAAAAGTGGTGCATAAGGGACCTTATGAAAAATGCGCAGTTGCTTACGAGAGCCTGTTTGCATGGGTGGCAAAGAACAAAAAAACAATTTATGGACCTATACGTGAGGTCTATCTTAATGACCCACGAGAAGTAAAGCCAAGCCAGATAATAACCGAAATATATGCTCAGATAAAATAATATTTTTATTTTATTTTTTGAAAAGAATGCACAAAGGCGGCGGCTTAAGAATATTTACGAAGATAAAGCACACTTAGCATCATAATTAGTAAAAGAGTGAATGTTGCGACTATTATGAACATCTTTGTACGAACCTGTTCCGCAGTTTGCGGCTCACCTGACAATCCGAACTTTTTTTTGTAGTATTCATCTATTGCATAACCTATTGCTACTCCGATTGCAGGTCCGACACCTATGAGCCAGAGGCTATTAGTGGCAATTGCTACCGGGATATAAAAAATTGTTCCTAAAATCATTCCTATTACAAGCCCATACCCGGGCTTGTAATTATCTTTGTCAAACAATCGCATAAGGCAGATAATAACTAAAAGGATTAAAAATTAGCAGTTAGCCGCCGGTCAGTGGCTGTTTTTTGATAAACGAAGTTTGTGAAGTATCCATTTCCACTTTTGCGAGCTTGTAAACGCTAACCTCTTTTGCCTTGCTCAAAAAATACCCAAGCGAATCTTTGTATAATGGCTTTCCGATATGAATAATCTCGCCTTCGGAATCGCAAACCCCGACGTGTGCATTCGGAGTACGAGGGTTTCTATTAACACCTATAAGGTCGCCCGGCTCAAGAAATTCACTTATTTTTTTCACATCTTTTGCATTGAAGTGGTATTCAATAAAAACAACTTTCCCGGACAAATATTCTTTTTTGTGTTCTTGTGAAAGCCCGGACCAGTCGTTAGATGACATTCGTACAACTTTGCCGCCTCTTCCGCTCCAATCAAAACTTGTTGGGCGACCATAAATCATTTTCTTAGATTCGAGAGCCGGATCAATAAGCAGACCTATGGCTTCAGAATAAAGCTTGAGCGCATATTGCCGGCAGTTGTTTGTTGATTCTTTATATGGCCCGTTTTTCTTTCTAAATTCTGAATCGGAAAGACTATAGTCATTTTGCGCGAGAACACTAACCAACGCGCCTGCGACATGAGATTGCAACTTGTAAAGAAATGTACGATGGAGTTTGTCAAAATTATCTTCACGCGCATAATTGGCAATCTCGGACGCATATTGCGCTTTTTCTTCAAATGAGAGTGATTTTATTCGCTTAATTTCACTTCTTAAAAATTGTTCATGATTTTTGGCATTTAATAGATTGGAAATTTCAGAAATTCTGAATTCATCTCGGTTTGCTTGCATTTGTCCGGCCGTCTGAAAGAGAAAGAGCACATAAATCACCATTGCTTTAACGTTGCATAACCGGCCTTTTCCGCAATCTTAGTCATATCTGTGCGTATTGACCCGAACTTTCCAATGCGTTTTGCTTGCCCAGTTATTTCCGAAAATTTATTTTCAGATGTTAGCAGAGAATTGTATGCCCCTTTTCCAAAAAGAGAATCGTACGCAGACCTAAGCTTGCTTTCATCTTTGTGCGAATATGCATCAACAAAATCCTGCACACCGACTATTGAGGCAAAAAAGAACACGACCATATCGTTGTCATCGGCAATTATTCTCAGACCGCTGAATTTCTTTTCATAAATGTCGGATGCTGCAATGTAAGGAATTATTTTGCGCACAGATAAATCATCAAATGGCATTTGATTAGTAGAATAACCGTAATGGAAGAGAGATTCGCATATCTTTTCTATGAGTTCGGGAGCAAGAAAAGGTCTATCCATATTCACATAAATTTTGGAAAAATCGTCTATCTTCACAGACCGCCCTTCATCCTCTATCAGCATAAAGGGAGCATTATGAGTCACTTCAACTTCAAATTTAGTGGAAAGCCCGTCCTTTGCCCGCCCATTTTTCCATGCCCATACTGCAGAGGGATATCTTGCACAAACAGAATCCCATATTTTTTTAGATGTATTTTGTATTTCCAATGCGGAAAGCGATGAAGGGGAAACCGTTTCTATCTTCGAACGCTTTGGCGAAGTTTTTGAATTTATCCCAGTAGTGTAGAGAAAGAAAATAGACACTGCCATAGGTATAACGATAAGGCTTTTTGGAATTTTTGAAGTAAGATTTCCAAAAAAGTTCTTCCCAGACACTTTTGCAGGTATGTTATGCAAAGCCTTGTTTTTTGAACCAGACATAACGTGGTTGAAGAAAAGAGAATATAAAAAGGAATGTTTAGCCGCATCCATCCTGCCTGCAAGGACAAGAACTATTACCCTTGAAAAAGCCGGCTACGAATCCGACTGCGGCACCTATTGCCACAAGATTTGGATCGACTATTCCAAATGACATAAAGCCTTCTTTTACCAACGGACCAAGCACAGGTATTGCAGACACTACAAAACCGACTATTGCGCCCATTATCGCACCAAAAGAGGCAAGTAAAAGTATTGCCAATATGCCGACAATACCTGCGGCAATACCCACAACCGCTCCGACTATACCGAGCCCGATGCCTTTTGTAATTTTTGTAATCATGTTTCCACCGATAAATGAAATGCGTGCGCGTATTTAAACGTTGGTCAATTTCTTGCTTAGACAAGCCCGTTAAAAATATTTGCTAAGTAAGGCAAATATGCTCATATTTCAGTCATATTCGATGAAAGATGCACAGTGGGAAAAACTTCAAAATAACCAGTATAAGAAAGTAATCGAAAATGGGAAAGTAGAGTATTACACTAATCCCAATGGGATAGACAGACGCTTTGGATTTTCAGATGGAGTTGAGAGAACCATAAATATTCGGGGAAAAATAGTTGGAAAACCAGTATTTGGAATAGGTGTAAGTGGTTATAACGAGCTAATAGACAAAAAAGCGCATGAAGGAATATGGGAAGTGCACGAAAAGGACAGCCGGGGAAATACTCACACTTTATACATCGAAGGAACCGCTGGTATAATCATTAGGAAAAATAGTGAAGGTGAGGAATATAATAAGTCGGAGGAAAACAAATTTTACAATAAGACAAAACAAAATTCAGAAGAGAAAAAAACACAAAATAAGGAAAAAGAACCTAAGGAAAAAAAGTCCAAAGAAGTAGAAACCGTAGTTTTGGACGAATCTGATTTTCAAACGCCGGAAGAAAAATATAAAGCTAGGCTCCCCGAACTTCCAAAATCCGAGCCTGCACCGCAAAATGTTCAAAGAAATGATGAAAAAGAAGATGGACCCTCAGTACAAAATTATCAAAAAAATAGCGATTTGCTTTCGCAAAGAATGAATCCGCGCAACATTGTGCCAAAAAAAGTATCCCCTGATTTGAAACCGCAACAAAGAGGCAAAAATTTCGAACAGCAGACTAATCAGTCCAAGAAACAGCAGATCGACCCGCAAAATGGTCAATCGGGGCAAAATGCACCGCAACAGGCTCAGAAAAATTCTCAAGAACAAAATAATAGAGCACAACAAAATAACCAAGCACAACAAAATAACCAAGCACAACAAAATAACCAAGCACAACAAAATAACCAAGCACAACAAAATAGCAAGGCGCAGCAAAGTAATCAGCAAAAAACTCAATCGCAACAATATATCCAAAAAAAAGAACAGTCAAATAATCAGCAACAAAAACCGGCTCCTAAACAGCAGAAAAATTTGCAAAAAAAAGAGCAACCTCGAAATAAGCCCGAAGAAATGGTTCAGAATAAAAATAGAAAAATGAAACTTAACCCGCAACAAAATAAAAAATTCGTTGAACCTCTCTCAAGACAGATAAAAAAATTGGAAGTAGAAAAGGCGCAAACCGAGCAGGCAAAAAAAATGTATTCCAATTTGAAAAAAAATCTTGGAGAGCTTTCTGAAGAAACTTTCGTAAAAGCGTTTAAAGATTACAAAGAAGCAAGAAAAGTCGGGATGGGCAATAAGGGAAAAATGATTATAGTTGAAGCAGATTCACATGGAAATAACAACATGTACAAGGTAGATATGCAGGGAAAAGGAAATGTGATAAAAAGGCAGACAAGTGTTTCTTTAGGAGATGGATTGCCGGCCGAAGCAAAAAGAGCACCAAACCAGAAAGGAAAAGATACAAAACTCTCAAACGAGCCGGGCTCATATTATACTCCCCAAGGGTCATTTTTCATAAGAGGGAAATATGGCGGCGAACGAATTAGAGAAGGGTACCAGCTTGATGATGTGGCGGGCGGAAACACATTCGAGCGAAAGATAGTTATCCATATAGAAGATATAGGTGAAGGCTCCGCGGGATGTATAAGAATGAGTGCAGAAGATTATGTTGCTTACAAATTTGAAATAGGGGATCTTGTGAGCATATACAAAAAAGAAAAGTAGCCGCACTTTGAAAATCCAATCTGACGAGTTAATAATTATAAATTGACATTTGTATATTTGATTGATTACTATGGAAAAAATTGCAATGGGAGACAAAGTCAGCTTGGACTACACGGGAAAGCTTGATGATGGCAGTATATTTGACACATCAAAGCATGAAAACCACTCGCATCCACTTGAGTTTGTCGCAGGCATCGGGCAGGTGATACCCGGATTCGATAATGCGATAATCGGGATGTCAAAAGGTGAAAAGAAAACATTTACATTAAAACCCGAACAGGCATATGGAGAACGGGATGAAAAGCTCATTGTTAGCATCGAAAAAGAAAAATTTCCAAAGGAAGGCGTTCCAAAAGTCGGTATGCTCATGGCAATGCGCATGAAAAACGGAGAGGACATCCCGGCTATAATAACCGAGATAAAAGAAAAAGTTGTTATGGTGGATTTAAACCATCCGCTTGCCGGAAAAAATCTCACATTTGAAATTGAAGTAAAAGATGTGCAAAAGCACAAAACATCAATAAAGCCGACTGAAAAACCGCCAGTAAAAAAATAATTTCTTATTTAGTGTTATCTTCTTCTTTTTCTTTTTATCATTTCAAGAGTCACTTCAACCCCGTTTTTTATTGCACGCCGACTTATACTTATCCCGCTTGAAGCCATATGGTACCCACTAGCAACAAAAAGACCGGCTGCTTGGCGCATCTCACGCTGTGGCTGTGCGAGCATAACTTGCCAAAGAAATTCCGAACTTGATATCGGCGCAAATGATTTGGCGGAAAATTTTGGCAAGAAATACAAGCTTGCGACATAACGGGCAATACCACTGATTGCAAACATTCCGATAAATACTTCTATAGGTGCAGATACCGGCCAGAGAGTAAATATTGCCGCACCTACAAGCGCACCTGCAAACATGCCAAAAGTGTTTGAAAAATTATAAGCGGCGGTTTGCACGGTTCTAAATGCCGGATTTCTGGATGAGATTGTGTAGTTAAATGCCGCCAATTCAAACCCACCCCACGCAATTCCCGAAAAAACTTCGAAGAAAAAAAGTATATGGGGATCTTTGCTGAATATCCAAAAAATCGGAATTAACGGGATTAGGAGACCTGTTACATAAAGAACCGGGCGGTTGCCAAATCGGTCAATCAGCTTTCCCCAATAGGGAAGCGCCAACGGCTTTGAAAATGTTCCGGCAAATCTGATGATGGACCAGGTAACATAAGAAAAACCAAGCGTTGAAAGCATGTAAATATCAAGAAATGGAGAACAGATATATGTCCCAGCCATTATAAAAAATATGTAAAAGATGAACAATTTTTCATCTTTGAATGCAGGATTGAAAATGATTTCCCCGAGTTTAACGTGATATTGATGATCTTCATTTTGTTCGGATTTCACTTCGTGCATATCCCAGATAAATTTAGATGAAATTAATCTAATCAAAAATGCTAGTGCAAAAAGAATTGCAAACCCTAAACTTTTATCAAATGAAAGTTTGTCCAAAAGCCAGCCGCCAAAGAGCATGGCAATTACCATGAAAATAATTCCATATTTGTTTCTTTTTGCAAAATATACCCCTCGCTCGCATTCGGGCACGATATCTGCCATCCATGCCGCCCACGGGGGATTTGTGACATATGTGGAGATATAATTCAGCGCGAAAAGAGCGAAAATAAGAGAGATTACCTGATCAATCCCTATCATAAAAAATGCTATAAGCGAGAAAAATGCCCATATAAACGCCTGGAAAATTACTCCGATGAAAATGAATTTTCTTTTTGATTTAATGCCGGAAACAAATGGGAGTGTAAAAATCTGCATAAGCGAGCCAAAAAATTTGCAAAACGGTTGTAACAAACCGACAATTCCACCCGGGACCCCTAAAAAGAGGGCAAAAGGAACCACGAATGACTCCCCGATGCCAATCATTGCAGAGGAAAGAACGCCATCCTTTACAGAAGCACTCTTTGATTTTTCTCTCTCAAGCGACGAATAATCTAAGCCTTCGGACATTTTTTTACCTTAAGTACAAGCCGGAATATCTAACCCACACCACATAACCAAGCATTGACTTTGGAGATGTTGAATCGGGGGTTAAATAAAAAGCTTTTGTAATTCTTTTTAATTCAAATATTTCTCTTTCTTGGAAAAGCGAGCATAAGCAGCAGTGCGCTATAAACCAAAAGCACAAATAAAGACAGAGTTCCGTAAGCCGCGTTGCCGATATAGAAAATCAGGTGATAAGAGACAAAAAGTGCATAAATCCAGCCCATAGACGCAAGCATGACTGCAATCAGCCAGCTTGAATAAACCATGCGCGGGGTTTGCGTTCCCAACCTAAGCGATGCCATGGTTTTTTTGTAAAGTGTTGCGGAATATGCCCCCCATTCTTTTTCAGTCCAATAGCTTTTTGGGTCGGCGGTTTTTTGCGCAGCTTGCGGTTCAAACCCGAGTGTTTTGGCTTCAAGATATGGCAATGAATTCGTAGAAAAAGTTATTTCTCCCTGATTTGAAGATTGTTCAAAATTAGAATTTTTGCGCGCCATAAAAACACCAAATATATATGACGCCCAAGATTAAAAAGGTGGATTATGGTAAAATGCGGCAAAAAATTTACCGCTAAAAAGTAATCAGATAAAAGAAAGATAATAGAAGATTATTCGTCTTCCTCTCCTTCTAGGTCATCTTCGTCCTCGTCGTCAAAATCATCTTCGATATCGTCGTCGTCGCCTAGTTTAAATATTCTTGACATAAAATTCCTCCTCCTTAGGTTAGATAAAAATACGGACAATGCCGCCTCATTCATATTACCAAGCCAATTTTTAAGCCTTTGCCGCAAACATTCACGCAGTACGCACACAGACGAGCAAATCAAAATCTGCTGGCGGGCAATATGCGCAAAATGTGGCTCTTTTATACTTGATTATACATAATGAATAGAGGTAAAGATGGTGATCGCATGATACGCATTGAATGCACTGCATGCAAAAAAGATATTGAGGATGTAACCTCGATTGTGAATATAATTGATGAAGATGGCTTTACGCATACATATTGCAACGCTTGTGGACCCGAAATAAGACAAAGATTAGAGGGGAGATACAAAGACATAGATGGCAAATAAAAATTAGAAATTATTCGTCAATGTCAGTATCATTGTTTTGCACCAAACCGGTTTTGCCGGCATCAGAAGACGATGCTAAAGGCTTGCTTGGGTTTGAAGACGAATCTGAATTTTGGTCAACAACATTATCCTTCGAATCAATTTTAGGATTTTGAATCTGCTCTTGAGATAATGATGGATAATTTGTGCTTGAGCCGTGATAGCCCTGTTTCTTTGGTCTGAAAAAATACAATACTGCCAATAAAACGGCTAAACCTGCCAAGAACAAAATGTATTCGGGAGAAACGGAGAACACACTCGCATCTGTCTTGAAATTTTTGGATTGGGTTTGTGACAGGGAAATTGCATTTTCGCCTAAAACATCTTCTGAAGAATTATTTGCGCTAAGAACGCTTGAATTTGATTTTTGCACAGAAGAGTCGTTTGGGGAGTTAAGTGCCAAAGTTGAATTTACGATAAATGGGGCAACCATTTTTTCGGGTTCCAGATGAAAGTTAATCTGTCCTGAACCTGCAGGAACATTGAGACATAACTGGTTTTCATTTGTAGCAAGTGAAAAACCAGCAGGTGTGCCGGGCTTGCTTGAAATTGCAAACAAAACGTTGCCGTCGGAAAAAATTTCGGCAGGATATTGTGCAGATATTTTTGAAATGGGTTTTTGGAATGCAAATTTTATTACACATGTTTGCGAGCTTAAATCGGAGTAGTTTAGGTATATGTCAACGTAGGTGTCATTGACAGGATAGACAAAAATCGTGATATTTTCGTATGTAGGTATATTCACAAAACCGGGGTAGCATCGTTCTTTTGCACATGTGAACACTGAGATATATGTTTTGTTTTCAAAATAGATATTGAATCCGTCATAAGTAAGATATTGACAAAATGACATGGGGATAAACACTAAAAACAGGAACAAAAATGACATTTTTTTCATAATGCACCATTCTTTCTTAATGCTTAAATAAGTTGAGGAAAATGCCCAACGAATTAAAATTAATTAAATACAAATTTCAGATTAACCTTGTTATTTATTTTTGAAAAAATTATTTGAGCGTCGTTTTTTGTTATTGCATTGTTATAGTTTGTAATGTCTTTGCTAAAATCAAAAAGCCCGATATGAAATGAGGAATTGTTCAAACTCTCTATGATTGTCAAATAACATAATTCATCCTGATTTGGTAATTTGCAGGATTGCCTTGAGAAAAATTCATCTGCTCTTGTTTTTAGCCTGCCTAAAAAACGTTTGTCCGCACCCAAATCAAGCGGCTGGTTGCTTATCACGAGATGACCTACATCCAAGTATGAAACACTACGGGTTTTGTTAAACCAAGAAAGGGGGACAATTGAGCTTTTGTGAAATATGAGTTGTGAGTCATCAAATGAAACAAAACAATTTACCATGCTTTGACGCAGATAAGCTTCTAGTATGCCCAAGAAAACAAAAACATAGAACACATAACTAAAAAAATTTAGCAAAAAACGCATATTGCCAGGAGTTAAAGTTGGCTTTAGCAAAAATTCGAATATATAAACTGCCAAAATTAGCATAAAAAGCTGTAGTACTGAAGGCAAAAAGCTTATTTTTCGATGAATTTGTATTTTCACAATGTTTGCATGGAGACTATCTTTTTAATTTGAACACTGCAGAAAGAGTCCGGTTTGTTCTACCCCGAATCATTTGATATCGACTTGAATAAATTTTGAAAAATATGTAAAAACTTAAAAAAAATAAAAAAAATCAATTTGCTTGCTTTAAATAGTCTAAAAGCAAAGAAAGATTCAGAGGGAAAATGAAAAGACTTTGCAAGCTCTTCTTCTTTGGTGGCAAGGTCTTGATTCCCAATATCTATATATTTTTAATAAAATGGCACATAATATAAAAAAATATCAAAAAATATGGCATAATATTTAAATGCATAGATTCTGGACTTATAAAGTATGAAAAAGTTTCTGTCAGGATTCATCGAATTTTTCATAAATTCCTACTTCATTGTGCTACTTATAGCGATTTTAATGACTGCGATATGGAGCCTGCAAGATGCAAAAATTTCGCAAACGGATGGGATAAACACTCTAAGTTCGATGCCGCTAATAGAATGGCCAGATGCATGGATTTTAGGGATGGCAATCTTAGTAATCGGGATATCAGTTATTTTTTACGCAATATTCATATTTCCAAAAAATACGCCCGCAAGGCGCTAACTATTTTTAAATTAAGACTGGGTTAGCAGTTTATGTTTAAAGAAATGCCCCAAGAGGAGATAAGCGGACATTACCAAAACCTTTGGGGAATTCAAATTGACAAGGAATGCATCCCAAAAATAGTACAGATGCATGCTGATTTTATCCACGCCAAGCTTTCTGAAAAAGATTTTGACAGGCTGTTTGAACCGATAAAAAAAATAGGCATATCTAGAGCAGGTTCGACCGCAAGCTCGGAATCAGTAATGATTTACGATGAGTTGTATTTGAAAAGCGAGCTTTTTGAAAAAAATATTTCAGGAAACGAATTTGCAAGTAGGATAATCGGCATTGTTGAAACTGACCAATGGAGAGATGAGAAAAAGGCCAAAGGTCTTATTAGCAATGCGTATCAGGAAAGCGACGAGCATTTTTTTGCCAGATTGCATGACGCGTTCAAATTCTTTGTTTCACCTAATCCGATGAATAGGGGAAATATATTTCTTTCAAACGTTGTTGGTACCGGAAAACAAAATCCGCCACTTGTTTAGAACAAATATCCTGACGCTTCTTCAACTATACCGGAGCCTGCACCGACATCGTCAAGAGTGATTGTCTTACCGTTCACTTTTGCTACAAAATTTGCAGCAGTCACCAAAAATTCATCATATATGAATTCTGTTTTTGAACGCATCTTAAAGCGCTGAACACAGTAAGATTTCATGCACAAAAGAAAGCCTTTTCCTCTCAAAGTCCAGCTTCGCTCATCCGCATCACCAATGTAGTCAAGCTTCGGACAATCAAATTTTGTCCTTTTTCCTTTATGCTCTAAATATGCGACACAAGCAACCTTTACATTGTCGCTCCCGAGCGGCTTTCCGGCAAAAAAATCCACAACAGTACCATCCTTAAAGTGCATGCGCACCCAATTCCAGGGAGCAAGCGGGATTGCGGCTATCACTTTTTGCAGATAAGCGCTTCCGTGAACATTTCGCCCGAGCATTTTCCCCTTAAAATCAAAATAATAGTTTACCATTGCCGCCCCCAATCCAGGTGCAAGTGGCTGTGAAAACATTCGTATTATTTCATAAGGAACACGATTTTTAGAGGGTCGTACATTCGCAACAAATATTCTACAATTGTTTTTCAGAAGAGATATTTCATATTTTGGATACTTGCCGACTACTTTTGCATTCGATTTGCCTTTTTTTGCCTCAAGCGTTTTATCCCCACTTCCACCTTTGAGACTTAAGGAAACCTGCGAATTCAAAATTACCTGCTTGCCTTTTTTAGAATCGTAAAGCCATACAACTGCGGCGCACGGAATTTTGTTTATTTTAAGACCAACGGAGCGTTTCGTAGATTTATCCACATTTGTGCGATTCACTTGCACAGCGTCCAGCGCACGCCCAAAAGTAAGTATTACCTGATCTTTTGAGCCCGGAGTACAAAAATGCAGAAACCAGTATTCTTTTCCTATAAATGGCAAATCTTCAATTGCAAAAAATAAATCATCAGGCTGTTTGTAATCTTTTTTTCTAAATGTTGATTTGAAAGCGTTGAGCCTAGACTGTAAAAACATGAGCTGAGAATGTACAATCTTGTCGGACATATATTTTTTTAGACCAGATTTCAATCAAACACCTTATATCAAAAATCCCCAGGCATTTTCCATATTTCCTACTCCGTTTTTAAGACTTATCGGCGCCTGCCCAAACGGAGTCAGTGTGAGCTCCATAACGGCAGGATATTCATTGTATACAAAGGTTGATTTAATAGGCAATGCACCTATGTTTTTGCGAAATTTCCATGCAGAATGCGCATATGCAACCGTCTTTCCTTTAAATGAAAATTCTGGACATTCTCCGAAAAAATCGTGTTCGTATAAGTCTTTGCCAATTTTTTTTGGAATCACGCTTATTGCACCGTGCACTTCGTAGACTTTTTTAGATGGTGCATGATAAAATGAAAAATCTCTTAACGCGCTTGCGCTCGGATTTTTGAGATTAAAATCTGTCGCAACGTCTTTTAGCATCGCCCTTCCGACATACGCCTGCATATATGTTGCAATACTGCCGTCGGAAAAATGATAGATGCCCCAATACCATTGAGGCGGAGGGGCGCCAAGATAGATTTTCTGAAAATACGCACTGCCAGTTATTTTTTCAATTTTCCCGGAGTCGGCTGTTTGAGTGCCAGAAAGCTCAAGGCGCTCAATGCGAGTGCCTTCTATATTGAAAAGTCCTGCGAGTAATTTGGTAGAACCATGAACCGGACCAACGACCGGATGAAAATCGGTTTGCTTTGCCTCAAGCTCAAATGAAATATTTTTTGTTTTTATTTTTGTTAAATAGCAATCCGGACCGGAACGCTCAAAAGAGCTTGGAGTGCTACCTGGGGATGACAATTTTGCATTTTTTGAATCAAGCAACATCATGCTTTTTTCAAGAACAAAATCATCGTGCATTTTTTCCCCGTCAAAATACCACGCGGCGGCGGCACCATCAAGATTAATTTTATCTCCTTTTGCTATGATTTGCTTTTTCACACGAATATCAAGCCCATTTACGCTGATTTGCGAGTCGTTTTTTATTGACCATAATATCATTATTTGCCTGCATTTCCCGGTTTTGGCAGTGTCTTTTGTATGAATGAAAAAGAGCCAAAACCACCAAAGCCACGCGCCCTTTGCAAGCCCTTGCTTTGGCACCGAGAAAATTTCATTTTTTATGCGCTTGGAAAAATCCGGCGCAGATATATTAGTTTTTTGCATTGAAGGATTTGTCTAAAAACTGTTTTTATTGTTTGCCATCAAAAGTGAAATGAGAATGATACCATGCCTAGCCAAAAAGATACGAAATTTGATGCGATTGTAGTCGGAGCCGGTCCTAGCGGTTGTTGTACTGCGATGTTTCTTGCGAGAAAAAAAAGAAAAGTTCTGCTGATTGACAAGGCAACTTTTCCAAGAGATAAAGTATGTGGAGATGCGGTGAGCGGAAAATCAATAAGTGTGATACGAGAACTGGGTTTGCTTGAGCTTCTTGAAAAAAAGGAACACGGTTGCGTAGGTGGAGTAAAGCTTGTTGCACCCAATTCAAAAGAAGTAGTTGTGCCTTTTCCAAAAGCACCGGGGCTTGATTTTGCAGGCTATTGTTTGCCGAGAATACAGACTGATGATATATTATTTCAGGCGGTTAAAAAAGAAAAAAATATCTGCGTGCTTGAAGGGTACCAAACGACTAAGCTCATAAAAAATGAAAATAACGTAATAGGTGTAGAGACAAAAAAATGCAATGGAGAAGAACAAGATAAAATACAGCAATATTATGCAGAAGTGATTGTGGGTGCAGACGGAGTAAGCTCGATTGTTGCAAGAGAGGTCGGACTTTTGGGAATTCCGCCAGAGCATCTTTACATGGGAGTACGAGGTTATTGGAACGGCGTAAAAGGGCTTTCGAATAATATTGAGCTTTTTTTTATTGACGACGTGCTTCCCGGGTATTTGTGGATTTTTCCGATGGGTGGAGAAAAAGCGAACGTTGGGCTTGGAATATTGGCATCAGACATGAAAAAAAGAAAAAAACATCCGAACAGCGTTCTTTTAGACGCACTAAGAAATTCTAAAATGCTTAATGAAAGATTTTCATCCGCAAAACTTGAAGGAAATATTGGCGCGTGGACAATACCTCTTGGTTCTTACAAGCGGGAAAACACGGGTGATGGCTGGCTACTCGTGGGCGATGCCGCATCACTTGTTGACCCGTTTTCCGGAGAAGGGTATGGAAATGCCGCAACTTCCGGAAAAATTGCGGCAGAATGCATAGATGAAGCCATAGCACAAAATCCAAATGCACAAAATTTAACCAAAACTATGCTGGCAAAATATTCTCAGGAAATAGATAAATTGCTAAGACCTGAAATGGAGACCACTTACAAACTTCAACGGGCAACGAGAATGAAATTTTTGCTAAATATTTTCATATCGAAAGCCGCATCAAAGCCGGAGTTTCGTAAAATAATTATTGACATGCTTGCCTCAAACGAAGAGAAGAAAAAGGTGCAAGACCCACTATTTTATATTAAGCTCCTGCTTCCATAATCCCCGAAGAGAAAAGAGTTTGTACTTGGAAGAATTAAAGAGGCGGGAAAGTTGGCCTGCGCAGGCAGTTAAACAAGACCTACGGTATAACACGGAGATAAAATGCAGAAAACTATAAGCGCCGAGCAATTCCTAAAATCAAGAAAAGATTATTTTTCAATAGATGTTAGAACCATCCAGGAATGGGAAAATTACCATGAACAGGATATGACGCATATTCCCTTTGAAGAAATACTTGCATATTCACAAAAACTTAAGGAAAAGAAGGCAGTAGTACTCGTTTGCCGCTCAGGAGCAAGAAGTGAGTATGCCGCAAAATGCCTGCAAAAAAGAAGGATTAACGCGATTAATCTACAAGGCGGGCTGCTTGAGCTTGTCCAAGAAAAGCTTAAACAGGGATTGATAACAAAGGAAGAATGCGAAAATGCTCTTTCAAAAATTAGGTAACTTTTTAAGCAAAGTGCGCGTGCATCTGTAGGAGAAACTGATGCTAATGAAAAAAACAGCCGTACTTTTATGCACAATTTTCATGCTTACAGTATGCCTTTTTTCAAATGGACAAAAAAACGAAATGGATGACATAAACGCTTATGCGTGGATGGACGGAACTACTGCGCCGTTTGAATGCGTCAGCAAGTGCCAAGCGAGCGGATTAGAAACTCAAAACAACTACAAAAATGGAATTCATTACATAACAGATGAATGTAAGCTCGTTTGTTATGGAAATAGTGCAATTGTGGGCGTACCCATAAGCGAAGAAAAAGAAACTTTGGAAAAAATAGATAATAAGGCAAAAAACAATGTACAGACAAATAAGGAAAACACGAATTATAATAGGATAAACGTAAATTCAGAAAACAACTCTGCCCGCGAACAAATACAAGAACAATTCAAAGAACAGGTGCAGGAGATTGCCAAAAATGGCACTCCGATGCAAAAGGGGGAGCAAATCAGCCAAGAACGCCATGATACAAATGAAAGAATTGCTCTGTTGATAAGAAATGAAACCCAAATTGATTATTCGGGTATGAATGGCACGGGCGTTCTGAGAATACGCGCAAGAGATATGACTTATGAGAACACCACTATCGATGTAACGCAAAAGACAATTTATGCGAATGTTAATGGCAAACGCATAAAAATAAATCAACAGGCGACCAATGTAAAAGTAACGGATTCCGCAGGAAAATCTATTGAAGCGTATGAAGCAGATATAGACGGCAGAAACCTGAAAATTAACGGCTGGCAGGTGGAAGTAATGCCTTCGGAGGCTTTATCCGCAGTAGGTGCAAAGGACGGCGCGCAAATAGAAATAGATGCGAATGCAATAATAGAACCTGACACTAATACTCCGAAAGAATATGCGGCGTATTACACAATAACCGAGAAAACAAACGCCAAGATATTCGGAGTTATTGACGCAAGCTATGAGTTGAAAAGCAGTGTTGATGCTCAAAGTGGAAATGCAGTAATTGGAAAAAAACCATGGTGGATATTTTTAGCAACCGAAGAAAAATAAGTACATGAAGTGGTAGTCAAATTAAGTTAAATCGATTTAACCTGACCAGAATCTTACTAAAATCTTATTCTAATTCCTTTTGTCAACATGAAAACTACCCAGCCAAGCACTAAGAGGATATATACTTTATCCAAAAGTGCGGGCAAATAGTTTATTCCATTAACAAAAGCATACACACTTGGAGCGATTGCAAGCAACATTAGATAAACAATAAACAAATTTGCAATTAACTGCCCTTTATCCGAATTTGTAATATGATTTCCGCTAATTTTCAGGGTTGATAATGGGGAAAACCATTCAATTCCAGATAACGTAAGGCTGTCTTGCAAAAGATGAAATACGAAACCTACAAATATGCCAAAAGATATAACGGATGCAATATTAGACACATTTGCAACGCCAAAATTTCCTAAGATAATAGTTATTAACAGATAAAAAATTACAGAAGTATATATTGCTGCAAAAAGGCTATGAAAAAGCCCGCGGTGCGAGTCCCATTTCCTGCGAAAAATAAGACCAAGAACAAGCGAGTATGGAAGATAAATGAGAACATACGTTATTTGACCGACAAGCCAGAGAACGCGCCCGAAATATTGGTTTAACGCATGTGAGCCTTTCTTGCTCAAAAAAGCGGATGTGCCGGATATTTTTCCCTTTGCGGAATAATTCCAGCCTATATCAACATCGGGAAGCTGTGAACCCATACCCGAAAAGAAAAGAAAAACCAACAAAGACAAATCGACAGATAAAATAACAGAAGGAATTGTTATGGAAGCAACACTAAAAAAAGTCATCAAAAAGTGCTGGTTGCCCCGCATTTAAACACTCAGAATAAAAAGGAGAAAAAATTATCTCCTTTTCTTCTTTGATTTCGAGCGTTTTACCGCCTTCTTTGCATATCCTGCATGAGAACCGGTGCAACTCGGGCAAGGCATTTTAGGCTGCATTGCAAACTGCGCAGTTGCAAATACAACTCCAATCAGCACGGCATACACTATTGCACTTGGAATGAACATGCCCAATACAAATGAGTTCATTCCAAAAAATGTTCCAAACACCAGGAATTCGAACGCCATTCCGATGATTAGGATTATTACTGCCCATACCAGAAACATTTTCAACCATTTCAAAATCCCGTTCATAAATCATCCCCATCATAACATTACGATATAATTTATAAATCTTTTTTGCAGGCTATTGCACAGAGGCTTCGCCACAATTGATTGAGTCCGCCCATATTTGAATATTTTGAACGAATCCCGGATCGGGGGCATAAGTGCAACTTACATTTATCACACCGTAAGCCTTGCCCGGGAAGATATCGCCGATTTTTTTGCTAAACTCTTTTTGAGAACAGTTCCATTTCAATTGGGAATCTGGTTCGAAATTTGCCAAATAAACGCTTGACCAGAAAATTCTTTCCGAACCAGATGAAACGTCGTGCAACCCCTGGGAAAGAACCTCGCAACGTTTATTGTTTGCAGAAAGAGGACTGTTCACTATCAGAGGAGTTGATGCGCATATTCGATCATCAAGGGCGGCCCACACACTCACTATTCCAGGAGTATCGAATTGGCAGATTATTGAATCGTGAAATAACGCCCCCCTTCCTTGAACTTGCACCTTGTCACCGCACAGAACACTCACTTCTTCGCTACCGGACGAGTGAGCATAAAGCTGAACGGTTGTTTCCGTTCCGGATATTATTGACTGCGGTTCGAGAGCGATTGAGCATAGTTTTGTCCTATAACTTCCACCAGTTGAATCGGTATACGCATCCCCATAAATCATCTGCTCGGTTTGCACCGGTTCTTCCGAAGTGTCGTTGATTTCTGTGACTGAATTATTAAGAGGTAAAATTGCTTCAGATTCGTTTTTAGCAGGCACAATTATTTCTGTTTCGTTTTTTGTTGGCACCGTTTCATTAAAGTTTGCGTCGTTGCTAGTGTTTGCAACAACTGTTCCATCGATTATAGTTGCGTTGACAAATACGGTTGTACTGGGTTCTGAAGAAGGATTTGGAGTTGTTTGCGTTTGCCCTTCTCCGACACACCCATAAAATAAGGATAAAATAATTACAAGAGAAAATAGCAATGACATATTTGATTTTGCATTCATGAAAACACCCGATGCGAAAAGGCATACAATATTAAAAAAGGGACCATCTTGAAGAGAGAATAATTGAAAATTGAATTAGATCATTTTGCTCTGAGCGAGAAAATAATTGTTTTTATCCTTGATCTTAGAACAAAAAAGTATAATGTAAATGCCACTCCAAAAAGAATTACGGGAGTAAGATAATCTTTGAAATCGGTTGCATAAAGCCAGAAACATGAAAATATTGCACCAATTACAAGAAAGAGAATCAAAGTTATGTTTTGAATCTTTTCATTTGTTTGGTTCGGATCAAAATCTTTCATAAAGCTCAACCTATTTTAGTTCATTTGCCTGGTTCGGATTAAAATCTTTCATAAAAGCTATTATTTTTTTGAAAGCGAAGATAAAAGAGAATTTATTTGTTGCTCCAGTTCGTCCATCCCATCGTTGTTTTTCAGAGTAAAATCTGCCATTGAAATAACCTCGTCAAGCTGTTGGCTTGAAGGGTCCGCATTTTTTGCCTCGGCGGCTTCAATTCGGCGGAATTGCTCAAAAGTTTTTGGATCGCCTTCGCGAGCGCGGGCACGCATACGATCAAAGCGAAACTTTGGATCGGAATGCACATTTACAAGGGTAAAACCATCCATCTTGCGAAGCTCTTTTACTTCAACAGGATTTCTGATTGATACTATAACATAGTTTTTCGCTTCTGATGCCTGCACTTTTTCCATTATTCTTTTTGCAAAAATTGATGAGCCATACTCCTTTCGCATGCGATTCCCTTGCGCAATAAGGTTTTCACGAGTAATTTCGACCCCGTTTTTCTTTAACTCGTCACGTATTACATCCGAAAGGGAAAAACATGAATAGCCTTTGCGCTTCAAATAGTCCGCAACAGTATCCTTTCCTGCGCAATTTTTTCCGGTAAGCCCAATAATCATATACAAATAATAAAGAGCATTCTTAATAAGCAAAATGGCATAAGCAAAAGCATGCAAAAAATAGCTCTTGCAAGCGCCTCTCCAAGAAGAAAAGCATTGCTAAAAAAACTCTTTTCGAACTTTGTTATTTTTGAAGCTCCGCCCATGACAAAACAGCCAAAGCGATGCGCAAAAGAGGAAACGGTTGCAAAAGCCGAATTCAAGGCACAATGGGTGGCCCTAAGAAATCCAAACACATATGTAATCGGTGCGGACACAATTGTCCAATCAACGGGAAAATTTGGCAAACCAAAAAACGAGAAAAGCGCAAGAAGAATGCTTAAGGCAATAAGCGCAAAAAAAGTGAGAGTTTACACCTCTATTTGTATTGCATTTTTTGATGGGAACAAAAAAATTAGAAAACGAATTTGGACTGAATATGCTGATTTGAGCTTTAGAAAAATAAGCGATAAAGAGATTGAGGAATATTTGCGTTCAAAAAAATGGATTGGAAAGGCGGGCGGATTTAACGTTGCCCAAATGCCTGCAAAAAGCTGGATTGAGAAGGTAGAGGGAGATATAAATACTGCAGTTGGATTACCGCTTACAAACATAAAAAAAGAGATTAGACTGCTTTGAAAAAACACACGTGGGTGTGGTCAAAAAAACTATTTTCAAAAAGCGTTCTTAACGGGTTTTTTTCTTTGAAAAGAAATCTACAAGCATTTTCTTGTCTTCTTCATTATCAACATAATCAGATACGGATTCGGTGGGTGTATCATCTTGAACCGTTTGCTTGGGCGAATCTGGATCGCGACCGTTTAAAGAATCCGAATCAAAATCTTCTGTTTTTTTCTCGGATAATGCGGGTACATCGCTAAATTCTTTTTTATCGGAAGTTTTTTCAGGCACGTTTACAATTTCTTTTTTCCCGGATGTTTTTGCAGACGAATCAGTCTTAGAATCAGTATTTTGTTTTATATCTGAGGAATTTGTTTTTTGCATAGCGCCGTTTTTGGAATTTTCCAGCGTATCCGTTTTTGACTCGTCATCTGGCGAATCTTCATCATCCGAAGAAGATTTTGGAAAAACTAATTTTGATGAATCAGTTGAATCAAAACCATCTGTGCCGGAAGGTTTGACAGGTCCGGATTGCAAAGAGCCGTCGTCCCCTTCAAAATCTTCGGGCTTTAGATGTTCCATTGCAACAAGGCGCTCGCCCTCATCAAGGCGCATAAGCCTAACTCCTTGCGTGTTTCGTCCCACAATTGAAATGTCTTTTACAGGCATACGAATTGCCTTATTAGAAGAGGATAAAAGCAATATTTCATCTTCATCTGAAACCGAACAAACTCCGATTACCTTGCCATTGCGTTCGCTGGTTTTTATGCTGATTATTCCCATGCCGCCTCTTCCTTGCTGGCGGTATTCCTCCACGGGAGTACGCTTGCCATATCCGTTTTCGCAGATTGTGAGTATTGCAGGATTATTGCACAAAGTTAAATCAACTACATAATCGTCTTTGCGCAATGAAATTCCTTTTACACCTTGCCCTGCCCGACCTATTTCTCGCACATCAGTCTCGCTAAAGCGAATTGCTTGCCCGTGCGAGGATGCAAGCAAAAGATCCGTGTTTCCATCGGTCTTTCTTGCTTGTATTAACTCGTCCCCTTCGCGCAAAGTTATGGCACGAATGCCACCGCGCCTGGGGCGACCGTATTCGGATAAAGAAGTTCTTTTTACAACTCCTTTTCGGGTTGCCATTACAAGCGATTGGTCTTCTTTGAATTCTCGGACTGACACCCATGAAGCTATTTTGTCGTCTTTAATATCAAGCAAATTAACTATTGCCTTACCGGTTGAATATCTTGAAGTTGCAGGTATTTTGTGCACTTGCAACCAGTGAACCATACCTGAATTCGTAAAGAACAGCAGTGTGTCATGCGTACTTGCAATAAGCAAGTCCTTTATGCGGTCTTCTTCTTTTGTCTCGGTTCCGATTACGCCCTTGCCGCCGCGTTTTTGGCTTCGGTATTCAGAGAGGGAAATGCGTTTTATGTAATCGTTTTCAGTAACTATTACTGCGACAGATTCATCTGGAATAAGGTCCAAATCGTCAATTTGCCCGCCGTTTCCTTCAATTATTTTTGTTCTGCGCTCATCCGAGTATTTGCTCCTTATCTCAGTAAGTTCTGTTTTTATCAGTCCATCAATTTTTTTCTTGTCTGCAAGAATTGAAACAAGTTCGGAGATAAGTTTTGCAAGTGTCGCATCTTCCTGTTCAATTTTATCCCGCTCAAGACCTGTAAGGCGCGAGAGTTTCATCTCAAGAATTGCGAGTGCCTGCTTTTCACTAAGTTTCCATTTTGAGATAAGCACTTCTTTTGCGCGCAAAGTATCCGATGCGGATTTTATCGCATTGATAACTTTGTCGATGTCCACGAGCGCAATTTTAAGACCTTCGAGTATATGTTTTCGATCCCTTGCAACGCCGAGGTCAAAATTACAGCGACGGGTTATTACGTTTCTTCTATGAAGAATGAATTCAGACAAAAGCTCGCGAAGACTTAGAGTTTTTGGCTGCTGCCCGACGAGAGCAAGATTGTTTATACCGAATGTTACTTCGAGTTGTGTTTTTGAATAAAGGTGGTTGAGCACAACTTCTGCATTTGCACCTTTTTTTACAAGAACGCGCACTTCTATTCCTTTCTTGTCGGACAAATCTAATATGTCAGAAATCCCTTCTATTTTTTTGTCTTTTACAAGATCGGCTATCTGAATGACAAGATTTGCCTTATTCACCATGTAGGGTATTTCGGAAATGCTGATGTATTGTTTTTGCTTGTCCTTTTTATCAGTCTCAATTTGCGCAACACCACGCACGCGAATTGTTCCCCTGCCGGTTTTGTATGCTTCAATAATTCCGGCACGACCGGTGATTATTCCTCCGGTTGGAAAATCGGGTCCGCGCACAAGATTGAACAGATAAGAATCATCAACTTCCCAATTGTCAATAAGCAACATTGTCGCATCGCAAATTTCTCCCAGGTTGTGAGGAGGGATATTTGTAGCCATTCCGACCGCGATACCCGATGAGCCGTTGATTAGAAGATTTGGAACCTTTGAAGGAAGAACAATTGGCTCTTTGAGAGTTCCATCAAAGTTTGGCGTGAAATCAACAGTGCCTTTGTCAATGTCTGCAAGCATTTCATCCGCAAGCTTTTGCATGCGAACTTCGGTGTACCTCATTGCTGCTGCATTGTCACCGTCAATTGAACCAAAGTTTCCCTGCCCGTCCACAAGCGGATAGCGCAATGAGAATTCCTGCGCCATTCTTACAAGTGTGGAGTAAATGGACGCATCACCGTGAGGATGGTATTTACCAAGCACTTCTCCAACGATACGGGCCGATTTTTTGTAAGCATTTGAATGCGTATTCGAAAGCTCATACATCGAAAAAAGAACACGCCTGTGAACCGGCTTAAATCCGTCGCGCACATCCGGCAATGCCCTGCCGACAATAACAGACATTGCATAATCCAAATATGAAGTTGAAAGCTCTCTCTCAATTGGTTGCGCAGTCACTTTATGCAAGGGAGCTTGCGCCGGTGTTGATGGAACATCATTTTTTGAGTCTGAATTGTTATCTAAATCTGGCATGAAAATTACCTTTAATTTTGATTTTAAGTGTCAATGTTTGCCGCATACTTTGCATTATCCTCAATAAATTTGCGCCTGGGCTCCACGGCATCACCCATTAAGATATTGAAGAGCTCGTCCGCCTTCATCGCATCATCAACGCTCACTCTTAGCATTGAACGGTTTTTCGGGTCCATGGTTGTATCCCAAAGCTGTTGCGGATTCATTTCACCAAGACCTTTGTATCGTTGCGAGTGGTAGTTTTTTGGATTGCCCCATTCTTGCAATACTTTTGCAAGCTCGGCGTCAGTATATGCGTACTGCTGGCGGGAGCCTGCTTTTAGGCTGTAAAGCGGAGGTTGCGCGATGTAAATGTGTCCGAGTTCTACTAAAGGCTTGAGATAACGATAGAATAGAGTTAGTATGAGCGTCCGAATGTGCGCACCATCAACATCTGCATCTGTCATTATAACTATTTTATGATAACGCAGTTTGCTAATGTCAAAATCGGAGCCGAAATTTGTTCCGATTGCCATTATCAGATTTCTTATTTCAACGCTTGAGAGAAGTTTTGTAACCGAAGCTTTTTCCACGTTTAATATCTTGCCGCGCAAAGGAAGAATCGCTTGTGTTTTTCTATCACGCCCTTGTTTTGCAGAACCACCTGCAGAATCTCCTTCTACGATATATAATTCACATTGCGCAGGGTCCGTTTCTGCACAGTCGGCCAATTTGCCGGGCAATACGGTGGAATCCAAAACGCCTTTTCTGCGAATCAAATCTTTTGCCTTTTGAGCGGCCTCACGAGCCTGCATTGCCTGCGCACCCTTTAGCACAATTACTCGTGCATCCGCAGGATTTTCCTCAAAATATGTGCGAAGACCATCGCCAACAATTCCTTCTACTATTCCTTTTATCTCCGTGTTGCCAAGTTTTGTCTTTGTTTGGCCTTCAAATTGAGGAGAAGGAAGCTTGATTGAGATGACTGCCGAAATTCCTTCGCGCAAATCGTCACCCGAAATAGTTCCCTCTTTTAGAAGCTTGTTGGCTTTTGCATAATCGTTCACGCTTCTTGTAAGCGCTGCCTTGAATCCGGCAAGATGAGTACCACCTTCTACCGTGTGAATGCTGTTTACATATGAGAAAATGTTTTCCGAATAGGCATCGTTGTATTGGAGAGCTATTTCACATGAGACTGCGCCTGCCTCTTTCTCAAAGTAAATTACAGGATGCAAAATGGTTTTGTTCTTGTTAAGATGAGAGGTAAATTCAATTATGCCACCGCTAAAATGAAATGTTTCCTGCTTGCCATCATGCTCATCAGAAAGCAAAATGCGAACCCCTTTGTTCAGATATGCAAGCTCGCGAAGCCGGTTTGAAAGTATTTCGTATTTGAATTCAACTGTTTCGAAAATTTTTGGGTCCGGCTTGAAAATAATGGTTGTGCCGTTTGCACTCGCAACACCTATTTCTTTCACTGGTCCTTGCGGCACACCGCGGGTATATATTTGAGAATATTCCTTTCCATCGCGCTTTATTCGCGCCTCCATGTGTTCCGAAAGCGCATTTACACACGACACACCCACTCCGTGCAAGCCTCCCGACACTTTGTAGGTTTTATTGTCAAATTTGCCACCTGCATGAAGCACAGTCATTACGACCTCAAGTGCAGATTTTTTCATTTGGGCGTGCATTTCAACAGGAATGCCCCGTCCGTCATCAGTTACAGATATGGAGCCATCTGCCAGCATATCAACCTTAATCTCTTTGCAATGACCCGCTAGGGCTTCGTCAATTGAATTATCAACTACCTCATAAACAAGATGATGAAGACCCCGAATACCCGTGTCGCCGATATACATGCTTGGGCGCTTTCTTACCGCTTCCAGCCCTTCGAGTACCTGGATGGTGTCGGCACCATAATTTGAGGCAGGTTTTACTGCTTCTTGTATTTTTAAATCTTTTGGATTGGTTTTTTCCATGGAATATCCTACCTTAGAAAGATGCTAATTGCATTAAAAACCCCATAAATTTACGACGTTAAAATCGTATGTATTTATATGCACTTGAAAGCTTTTAAACCGATTGGGGGATAGATTTTGAAACCGCAAAAAACGGTTCAAAAAAATGCAAAAGCATATATAAATGTATGTAGAGGGTGAAAAATGCCAAAAAAGAATGCGACGTAAAGGATGATAAACCGCACATCACAAGCCGTTAGATTAGACATTTTACGAATTTAAGGCGTTTTCAAGTTGTTTTCTGACTTATTTTTTCATTCATTCCGAAGAAGATTTTGCACCCATTTTTCAGGCGATATATTTATTAAGTCCAAACACACATCTAACTGAATTACTACAGGCTTAGATAACGCGCTGTGTTCTAAAAAATCAAGGTGTTTTGAATGGTAGGAATAAGACCCGCAAAAACATGCAGAGACCTCACGAAGGTTGCATGGACAAGATTCTCAAAGAGAAAGCCAAGAAAGTCATACGTAAAGTCAATGCCGCACACCAACCTGCTGAACTTTAGGATGGGAAACAAAAAAGGTGAAGGTTACGACACAGTGTACGAGCTTATTGCAAAGGAAGATGTCCAGCTAAGAGACAACTCGCTTGAAGCCGGAAGACAGTCGTGCAACAAATATCTTGAAAAGACAATTCCGAATCAATATTATTTCCACTTAAAAGTCGTGTGCCACAATGTGATCCGCGAAAACAAAATGATTGCGGGTGCGGGAGCAGACCGTTTGCAGAAAGGGATGAGAGCATCCTTTGGTAGACCAACAGACCGCGCGGCAAGGATAAAGAAGGGTCAATCAATACTTACCATCACGACAAAATCTTCGAACAAGGAGCACATCCGGGAATCGATGCGAAGAATGACTGCAAAACTTTCCAAGGGATGGAGAATGATAGAAAAGCCCCTTGCCGCTTAAGGAAAGGGTATTTTTATGGAGTCGCAGGAGTTCATACAGTCAGAGCTTGACAGTGTAATTAACATCTTGCGCTCAAACCCACACGTAAGGTTCAGTCTTGATGGTCTTGCAAAAACCAGCGGAATGCGCCCCGACTTCTTAAAAAAATGGGTGCGCGTTCTTGAAGACAAAGGTCATGTGAAAATATTTTATAGCATCTCCGGCGAAGAATTTGCATGGATTGGTAATGGAAAAATTGAAGATAACAACGTACGCACAACACAATTTCCGAAACCACAAAAATCACAGGGCTCGAAAGAGAGGGCAGTATGCGCCCTGCTTGGAGATATACACCAAAAACAACAAACACTGTCTTCCCTTCTTGAAAGAAAAAGGTTTTTGGAATCAAAATGCACGATAACAAATGGCGAATTTCATATTTTGCAGATGCAAATTTCAAGAACAAAAAAAGAGCTTGGAACACTGCTTGTGCAGGCAAAGCAGATTACATCAGAATCATAAAAAATAAAATCTCTTCTTAATTTGGATTGCACCTTCCGGAAATCGGTCTTAGCCCCTTAAACGACAATCCGCTAAAGTAGGGTGTATCATAATAGATTGTAAAATCGTTGTAATATTTTGATGTGCTTGTGCGAACTGTGGTTGTAGTATCAGAACATGCGACTGCGGTGCGCAAATAGACCGATTTTCTCTCCGATGGGGCAAGCGTAATGCTAAGACCGGTCAGCGCGCTTGCTCCAGCGGTTCCGTACAAAGTTAAACCCGTTGTTGAGCCTGCGCTTGAGTGATTTGAATATACATTAAATGTGGTTTCGGAACCATAAGGCTCAAGCACAAAACTCTTGATTGTTATCGGCTTTGAATCGATGTTTTCCAAAAGCAGTGAAATTTCCCCGGAAGATGGAGTTGATGCATAATAATAACCTTCCATATCGACGATGCGAACCGGTTGTGCTTGAGTTGACCAATATGCACTTGACTCGGTTTGGGATATGTCTTGCGAAGATTGCGTGAAAAAAATGCTCAAACTCACTGCCACAAGCGCTACTAAAAGCACTACGCCTAAAATTATCAGAAATTCTGCGGATAATTGTCCCTTTAATTCCATGTTAGCATTCACCAGAATTTAGTTATTAAAACTATTCCTGCAAAAAACCGGAAGAGGATATACGCTGGTTTGCGTAAGGTTTGCATTTGAGCCCGGCACTTTGAAGGTTATGCTTAAATTTGTTGAAAAAGAGCCTGCGCTTTGAGCGCAAAGGTCTGATTCTTCACCGAAATATTCAGTTACAATTGTGCGATTTGAGTATGCACCGATTGAAAGTGTGCAATCGCACGGGGAAAATTTGCATGTCTGAATTGTGCAAAAATTTGAGCCGACTCCGTCGGTTAAGGTTGAATTGTAAGAAAATATTGCCAATTGCTCGCCGTTAAAATTCATGCTTTTTATAATTAGGGGGGAATCCGCGCGGGATTCAAGAGCAAGATAAACCCGTTGTGTTTCATTGTCATAAAAAGAATTTTGCACAGAAAATGGTTTAGCCTGTATTTGCCAAAAATCCTTTTCCTGCGACACGCGTATATTATTGGCAAAATCTGGCATAAGCCCGAATAATGCGATTACTATTAAGGCAACGGTAAGCAAAAGCCCGACGATAATTATGTAATCAACAGATGCTTGCGCAAGTTTGCCCATAGAATGAAAAAGAGGGCTAAATTAATAAAGAAAATTCCGGTTTGCAAATGCTAAAGAGAAAAATTTTAATGCGAAATTGGTTTGACTAAACCTCAAAAATTTTGTGTGCGATATGTGCATATATTTTTATTGCAAAATCTTCCTTATTTATTTTCGGATGTTTGTGATAAAAACCTCCGGCATAGATAAATGCGTCTATAACGAGGGAGTTTTGGCTTTCCTCGGACAAAACACAATTATATGAGCTCGCGGTTTTTTGCACCATATCGCGCAATTTGCCAATCAGTTTAGCATAAAGGGCATCACTTTTGAGGGTCCATTTGCCCGAATGATATTCCAACAGCGCTTTTTTTACACTCAAACTGTTTTTCCACGGCTGTTTAGGATGAACTGCCGAATGAACAATAGTCATTGCTAATGGACACATGAAAGTACTTATGCAAATAAATATTTAAAAACTATACAAAAATCAGAGGTAAATAAAAAATAAAAAGAATAAAAAATTTAATGAAGAAAAAAACCAACCCGGCTTAACGAGCTGAACGAGCCATACGCCGACCGACGTTTCGGTCGTCTATTGGCAAGCTCCGCTTATCTGGCAGACCTTGCCATTCGCTCGGTTTCGTCTTTCTTCTTAATGGCGTAGGAGTTCTGGGTATCGCCTTTTGCAGCCAATTCTATCTCATCTGCAAGAGCTTCGGCCAAAGTTTTTCTGCTTCCGAATCCGCCCATTATAGCCGCAAGAGTGATGTTTCTCAATGCCATGTCAAGCCTGCGCGACGCCGAAACGTCAACTGCGACCTGATAAGACACGCCTCCAAACGATACACGGGTAAAGTCTTCACGGGGCGCCGAGTTCTCAATTGCGTCTATTAAAAGCTGTACGGGGTTTTTTCCGGAGCGCTTTGCGATTATGTCAAATGCTGTTTCCACAATCTTCATTGCCCGAAATTTCTGACCCTGCATTGAGCCATTTGTGCGGATAACTTTGCCAGATGTTTTCTGGCCGGTTCCACCGCGCATAAGCTTGTTTACGAGACGCTCAACGATGTTTACGCGGCTCTTTTTGAACTGATATTTTGCCTGCCTTCCGTGCGAATGCGGGATAACTACCGGGTCCAAATTCACATATGCAATAAGCGAAGGATCGCTCACATGCACTGTGTCAAGCTCAAATTTGTTGAATAATTTGTCTGCCATATAAAAATTACCTCATTTACCTCTTCGGCTTCTCTTTCTTCTTTCTTACAAGCTGTTGCAAATCAACGCCGTTGACTTGTATCACTTTGTACCTGACACCAGGTATGGAGCCCATCTGTCCCCTTTGTGAGCCTCCAAGACCTTCCACCATTACTTCATCGTGCTCATCAATGAAATTGATGGCCCCGTTTCGCGGTGCGTGGCAGGTTACAAGCTTGCCGTTTTTGATAAGCTGGATTTTGACACATTTAATAAGCCCAGAGTGAGGCTGTTTTTGCTCAAGTTGCTTTTTCTCAATCACAATGCCCTTTGCTTGCGATGAGCCCTGCAATGGATCGTATTTCTCCTTAAGCTTGAGCTTCTTTCTCTTCCATGGCTTTTTTAGCCAGCGCTGTCTTTTTCTTCTTCGTTTAAGATCTCGTCCTGCAAATTCTCCTTTTCCCATTAGTTCACCAGGTGTTTGATTAATCATCAATTATTACTTCGTATTAAGGCGCAGATTACAATTAAATTTGCGCATAAGCAGAGCTCGATGCAATTTTATTCGGTCTCCACCACGGCCGATAGCCGCACCTCTGTCCGTGTCATCAACAGTGACATAAACAGTCTTAGTATTACTCTTCTCATGGATGTTTATATTTGTTATGCTTATCGGCGCGAATATTGACTTTAAAAAATCCTCCATGCTCGGGGTATCCTCAAATACAAGAACCTGACGTCCGAACGCCTGGCGAACACGGGTTATATGCGCGCCTTTCGGCCCTATCGCTTTCCCCATCTCACCAGAAGCAACAAGAAAAACCACTGCTTTTTCGCCGATGCAGACATCTGTTGCGGACGCACCAGTGAGCTTTTCAAAAATTGCCAAGGATTTTAAATCGTCGTTTGTGAGTTCAACCATCAAGTCGCACCTATTGCTTTAGGATATCCAGAATCGGGGAATCGCCGACTTCGCCTATCCAGAGAGCGGACACCGGAAATGGCTTTCCGCAAAGAGAGCCAAGTGCCAGCGAATCAAGCTCACTCACATACACGCGTACCTGAGAGAGTGATGCATATTTTGTCAAATCCGCAGTCTCCTCTTGCGGAGAATTGGACGAGACAACCACGAGCTTTCCTTGCCCGTGAAGCACATGCCTTGCCGCCGCCTTTATCCCGAATTCAACCTTGCCAGTATCTACGCACATGCGTATTGCCTTTGATATGGAGGCTGAATCGGATTTTGTTATTTCTGCTTTAGATTTTTTTGATGCCATAATATTACCTCAGATTTTTTTCAAATCGTCTCTAATATTTTGTTTTATATTTAGAGCTTCATTTTTAGTTTCACAAGCCCAGTGCCGATTGGCACTGTTTGTCCGACGATAATGTTTTCCGTTACGCCGATGAGCTTGTCCTCTTCCGCTTTTACGGATGCGTTTACGAGGTGTTTTATTGTTTCCTCGTATGCTGCACGTGCAAGAACTCCAGCTTTTTGCCCTGCAAGCCCGTGCCTGCCAATGGAGGTGATTGCGCCGCCCATTGTCATTGCGTCGGTAAGAAGCATAAGATGCCTTACATCCACGGAAAGATTTTGCAAATCAAGAACCTGCTTGAATTCATGAACCATTGCATTTCGCGCCGCTTCTATTCCAAGCACGCGCTCGACTTCTTTCACGTCGTTTGTATAAACGCGAGCAAAGTCAATGCCTTCAATATCCTTGACTCCCAAAATATTTGAGCCGGACGTTCGAATGTAATATTCGTTTTTGTCTTTTATTACAATGGAGCGCCTTATTCCGGCAACACCTTTTATTTGCAATGCTTTGAGCTTGTTTGTAAGCCGTCTGATTGCACGTAATGTTGTGAGCTTTGGTTTTATCGAGATTGAATATTCACGGCTCTCGATTGTTCCCTGCCCGACTTCTTCTTTTACTTTTTTGCGCACGTCCTCAAGGTCGACGTTATTTGCCTTAAGTTCAAGCTCATCTATTTCAATCACGATTTTTTTGGCGTTGAAATCTTCGCTGATGTCTGCAATGCGCTCAAGAAAAACCGCGTCAAGCTCCGATGCGACTTTTTTCGCTTTTTTCTCGTCCTTGGCGTTTGCACCCAAAAGATAAATATCCATCAAAGGCTTTTTTGGGGTTTTTCTTGCATCCACAAGCTCGATAAGACGCGGCAAACCTGTTGGCACCTGCTCGGCGACTCCGGCGTAGTGGAATGTGCGCATAGTCATTTGCGTTCCGGGCTCTCCGATTGATTGCGCGGCGACAATGCCCACTGCTTCGCCCACGGCGATTCTTCCTTTTTCTTCAGTGACAGCCATAAACACACCTTAGTTTTTCTCCTCTTTGTCGTATTCAAGCCCGCGGGCGTACATCGGATCTATCTTGTCTCCGCCGTACACAAATTGCACGACAGACATTGCCGAATCGCGTACAGAATAATCAGGCATAACCACCATGTCTTGCAAGGCGTTAATCAGCCTTCGCTGCATGTAGCCGGACCTTGCAGTTCGAATAGCAGTGTTAACAAGGGATTCTCTTCCTCCCATTGAGTGCTGGAAAAATTCGGTTGCACTAAGTCCTTTTCTAAATGAGCTGAAAACGAACCCTCGTGCAAGTGCACCCTTGTCTCCCTTTGGATAATGGGGGAGCACACGCCCGCGATAGCCACGGCTCGGCCTCTTGCTTCGAATAGCCTGCTGACCAACCATAGATGCCATCTGAATGGCATTTAGAAGCGAACCACGGGCTCCGATGCTTGCCATGATAATTGAAGTGTTGTCATATCCCAAATTTCGCTCGACGACTCCGCCGGATGCGTCACGGGCCTTTGATGTAAGTTCCATGATGCGGTCCTCAAGAGTTTCCTTGAGACTGCGACCCGGCATGCGGTCAAGCGTCTTGTTTTTGTACTGCGTTATTACAGACTCTATTTCTCGCCTCATTGTGTCTTGCAATTTGTCAATTTGTTCTGCGGCATCTGGCGGAAGCGAGTAATTTGACAATGATACTGAAAATCCGTGCTTTGTAATTACCTCAAGTTCCATTCTGCCTGCGCGGTCAAGGAAATCACGTGCTGCCGCAGTACCTTTGAGATGCACTATTCGCTGTAAAATCTGGTCAAGTGCTTTGTCATCAAGCGCACCGGAGAGAATAATTCCGTTTTTTATCACGATGTTATTGTCCTGATGATCCGAGCCGTCTGCTTTTTTGCGGCGGAATTTACTCTTGAAAGAGCAGGAAAGCTCGGATGGAAGCATTGTTGAAAAAAGTATTTTGCCAGACCATCTTCCTTTGCGATCCGGTTCCGGCAAACGGGTTATTCCGGCGACAGCCAAAATGTTGCATGCCTCGGATTTATCAAAATCGGTTTCATCGCGTGTAAGGAAAAATGCTCCTGACACGTAATCTTCTTGCGGCTTGATGATTGCCTTTCCATGCCTTGGAGAAATTATTTGGCGATGGACTTTCATTAGCATTTCTGCCTCAACCTTTGCCTCTTCGGATTGAATGACGTGCAAATTCATTTCGTCGCCGTCAAAGTCTGCATTGTAAGGCGGGCAAACAATCGGATTAAGCCTCAATGTTCTTCCCGGAAGCACTCGTACCGAATGGCACATAATGCTGATACGGTGCAGTGAAGGCTGCCTGTTGAAAAGAACAGTATCGCCATTAATTAATTGGCGCTCTACTATTGAGCCGACTGCCAAATTATTTGCGATTTCCTCACGAGTCTCATCAGTTACTCTTATTCTTCGTGCATCGGGCCTTATCACATAGCCTGCACGCGGATATTTGGTTGCCTTGATAAAGCTGCGGGCATACTCAAGATTCCACGAGGTAACAGTCATTGGGACAGTCATCTCTTCTGCAATTTCCGGCGGAACGCCGACATCGTCAATTGAAATGAGCGGGTCCGGGGAGATAACTGTTCTTGCAGAAAAGTTAACACGCTTTCCTGAAAGATTGTATCTAAATCTTCCTTCTTTACCCTTCAACCTTGCGGACAAAGTTTTAAGGGGCCTGCCCGAACGGTGTCTGGCTGGCGGAATGTTCGCAGTTTCGTTGTTAAAGTAAGTTGTGACGTGATATTGCAAAAGCTCCCAAAGATCTTCAATAATAAGCTGTGGCGCGCCGGCATTTATGTTTGCCTCAAGGCGTTGGTTGATTCTCATGATGTCCACAAGCTTGTGTGTGAGGTCATCTTCTGAGCGGTCACCTGTTTCTAATGTGATTGAAGGTCGCACGGATACTGGCGGCACCAAAAGGCAGGTAATTACCATCCATTCTGGGCGCGAATATTGAGGGTCTATTCCGAGTTGTTTTAAGTCCGCATCGGAAACTCCTGCGAGCCATTCGCGGATTTCTGTTGGAAGCATTACATCTTTGTCTTTGTAAAAGGTGGTTGGCTTGAGAAGTTTTATCTCCGGCAATTTCTGTCCGGTGTGCGGGCAGTTTGTGGGGCGTTTTATTCTGACCTTTAGCTCCATCTCATCTGCATCAAGATTTTTTCTAATTTTGTCAAGCTGCTCATCCGTCCAAAGCAATTTCTTTGAGAAAGGAGATGTATTTTGCAAAACATAAAGCACTACTTTTGAAAATTCAGGGTGCATTACAGGGCGCACTAATTCTATGTGCCCAAAATGTCCCGGAGAGGTGCCTGCTTTTCCTCCGGAAGTTTTGTCCTTAAGACCGGGGTCAATGACACCCATTCGCGGGTCCACAAGACCGCCATCAATTGGGTAAGAGTCGTCATTGTAAGTGTCTGGCACGGTGATTTTCACCACAGACATCTTTCTTACCATCTCCGGAGAGAAGAGGGAGAATTTTATTTTGTCAATCATTTTTGTTACTATCATAAAAATCAACCCCTTCTTATGCTTTATCCTTTAACAACAGCCTTGGGAATATGCCTATTGATTTTATCTCGTCGAGCAATAGCTTGAACGCATGAGACATTTCCACATAATAAATTTCTTGCGTGTTTTCATCAAGCGGAGACACGAGCCTGTTTCGGATATAATCCTTGTAGCCGATTGCTCCGGTCTTTGCACATACAAGCTGGTATGAGCGGTCCGATTCTTCCAGCAACCTCTCACGAATCAACATGGATGCGCCGTAGCCGATAAGGCAGTCTCGCTCCATTTCTCCGAAACGCAAGCCTCCTTCGCGAGCCCTTCCTTCTGTTGGCTGGCGAGTGAGTAATTGCACTGGGCCTCTTGCACGAACGTGCATCTTGTTTGAGACCAAGTGATGAAGCTTTTGATAGTAAATTACGCCGACATAAATTTTTGCGGCAAGCGCTTTGCCGGTTTTTCCATCATAAAGTGTTTCTTCTCCATATTCGTTAAAGCCGAGTTTTTTAAGCTGGCTTCGGAATTTCTCTTCCGTATCACCTGCAAATGCGGTTGCGTCTGCAAACTCTCCGGAAAAGCACGCAGCTTTTCCTCCGAGCATCTCAAGAAGATGCCCGGCAGTCATACGCGATGGAATTGCGTGCGGATTGATTATCAAATCAGGAACAATGCCCTCTTTTGTAAAGGGCATGTCTTCCTGTGAAAGCCTAAGGCCGACAACTCCTTTTTGCCCGTGCCTTGAAGCGAATTTGTCTCCTTGCTCTGGAACTTTTATTGAGCGAACACGAACCTTTACAAGCCGATTGCCTGAAAGTGAATCGGTGATAAGAACCGAATCTACGGCGCCCTCATCTCCTGCTTTTACAGAAAGCGAGTTGTCTCTTTTTTTCTCTTCAACCATTCCGAAAACTGAAATTTCTTCCAAAAATCTGGGTGGGGAAGTTTTACCGACAAGAACATCTTTTGGCTCGAGTTTTGATTCGGGCATTATGATACCATCGTCGGACAAAAAGCGGTATGCGCGTTCATCACGGTAACCTTGCGCAGTTACTGGCGGAATTTCAAGCTTGTCTCTCTGCCCGCCAGGATAACGTCTCTCTTCTGTTTCGTGAGTCTTGTAAAAGACAGAGCGTCCGAGCCCTCGGTCTATTGCCGAGCGGTTCATTACCAATGCGTCGGATGTGTTGTAACCCATCATTGATGAGACTGCGACCACAAAATTTTGACCTGCGGCGTGGTCTGCAAATTTCATTAAGCGATAAGGCCTTGTTTGCGCGAGCGGCTGCTGCGGATAAAACATGATATGCCCACGCGAATCATTTCTCTGGTTGAAATTAATCGTGTAAGTGCCCAGAGATTGCTTTGCCATTGAGCATGCCATTGTAACTCTTGGGGATGAATTGTATTCTGGATATGGAAGAGTTGATACAGTTACACCTGTAATCGTAACAGGGTCTATTTCAAGATGCGTGTGCTTGTCGGTGATATCGGATGGCTTGAGTGCGATTAATGCACCTTCTTCCTCTTCTGCATCAAGATATTCTATTACTCCCAATGACACAAGCTTGCCCCAGCTCATCTGCGAATTTTTGAGCTGTTCATCAAGCTCGGACGTTAATTTGCTTTTGCCGTTTTCTACAATTATATAAGGTCGCCTCGAGCGCCCTGAATCGGAATTGATGTAAAGCTCATCGGTTCGTTTATTGTACGCAAAATTTACTCCGGATGGAATTGTTCCGGCACGGCGTTCCTGCACAAGTTTTGTAAGAACATCTGCGCCTTTTTCCACTTCACCAACAAGCCTGCCATTAAGAAGAACTGAAGTTTTTCTTCCCTGAGGCTTGACTACACGTCGTTTTTTCTTTTTTGAAGCCATAAGTATCCCCTTTATTGCGATGAGGGCTCTACGCCGAGCCTATAGAGCGCCTGCTCCACATCCTCATCTTTTTCTCCTGTTGAAATTTCGCAAAATAATGACATATTTTTTACAAGAGCGCATGATGGTCCTTCTGGAGATTCGTTGGGACAAATTTTACCCCAATGAGTTCCGTGAAGGTCACGCGCTTTGAAATGCGGGTGCTTTCTTGAAAGCGGAGAAATAATTCTTCGCAAATGCGACATCGATGAAAGAAATGATGTGCGATCAAGAAGCTGTGATACTCCTGTTTGCCCTGCAATCCAGTTGCCGGTTGCCATCGAATATCTTATTCTGTCTGAAAGGGCATCTGGTCGCACAAGCGTCTGCACTGCCAAACGCCTTCCTCGCGCGTCGGCGCGTCCGGCTTGGTATGAAACATCTTTTACTAAAAATTGGAATGCGTATCTGAAGAGCTCTTCCATCAAATCGCCAGTAAGTTTTATCCTCTTGTTTGCATAATGATCCTTGTCATCGGCAGGAATCAATTTGTTTGCAACAAGAATTCCGCGTTGTGCCATCTTGCAAAGAAACTTTGCTTTTGCGAGTCTGTCCGCAGGCTCTGTTCCGATATGTGGCAAAAGATATGTATCAAGAAGAACTTCTGCTCTCTTCTTTCTGTATTCTTCTGTCTGACCGGGCGCAGCTTTTTTGCCAACATAGTCAAGAGCGTCGTTTGCACCTGTGACATTGTCAATTTCCATGTTAAGCATAATGTCATTTTTTATTGCGGTCTCATCCATGAATTGCAAATATATCTCGTCGTTTTTCTCAAGCCCCAATGCCTTTAATACGGAGATAAGCCCGAGGTCTTTTGGAGATGCCGGAAAAACACAGTGAAGTAATCCTTCGGTCGTGCGCTCTACTGCACTTCGTGCACGGAAACCATGGCGAGTTGAGAAAACTTTTGAAGTGACAATTTTATCGTCTTTTTCAAAAGTGGTCATGATACGGTTCGGCGCCAAATCCTCAATAGATGTGAGCACACGTTCGCTCCCATTGATAATGAAATATCCGCCCGGGTCTGCATAATCTTCGCCTGCTGCAGCCAATTCGTCCTCGGACATATTATCGAGGTGACAGAGTTTGCTTTTTACCATCACCGGAAGCTCGCCGATAAAAACTTCCGAAAACATTTTTTTCTCGACACCGTTGTAAACAGGAATTATCTCAAGAAAGATAGGTGCGGAATAAGTAAGATTTCTTGCCCTTGCCTCGGATGGAAGAACAACTCGTTGTGAGCCGTCGGCTTCAATGACTTTTGGCTTGTCGAGGCGAACGCGCCCGAGTTGAAGTTCAAACCCTTCTATTGAAGGCTTGATAACACCGATTCGGTCAATTATCTGTTGCATTCCATTCTCAACAAATTTATTATACGAATCAAGATGTTGTTTTACGAGGCTGTTTTCTTTGAAATAGCTTTCTAAAAGTTCTTTGCTCATCCAAACACACCACACGTACGAGACCAAAAAGTTATGGCGCAGACTAGGGAAAAAAATCCTGCTTGCGCTAACCCTTGGCAACTATTCTGTAATAATCATAATTTCCAGTATGGTCTTTTCTTTTTATGAGAATAAGATCCCCTGGCTTTGTTTCAATCCCAATCAATGCGGGATCCGAAGAATAAATTCTTGGAAAAGATGACTCGCCCGTGGCGAACTTATGCAAAACTTTTGCCTTTTCCTCGTCGTTGAGCAACACGTGCTCGGGAACAAGGTTATGAGTTAATTTTTCTTTAGGTTTTTTAGAAGATTTTTTGACCAAAGTAACACCACTAGCCTGTGGAATAAAGATTGTGCGCCTAAACATTAGATTACAAGAATTTATAAAGGTTTTTGAAATTCCCCATAAAAAATCGAGGCAACTTCAGTGGAAAACTACCCTTTCAAAGTCCATTTATAAAGAGCCTTCCAAGCTCTTCTTGGTGAATGAATATGTACATTGATATAGCAAATATGACATTGGAAGAAGTGAGCAAAGTGACCAGCCTTTTAGGTTCCGCAAGGATTGATGCGTATCTTAGCAAAGTGGGTGAACACGCCTATCTTTATACAGTGGATAAAGAAAGATATACACGTATCATGGAGCCCATGATGGTGGAGGTTTAACCACGTCAAAAGCCAATATTTTTAGGCATTTGCACGCAATAGGATAGCCCTCTTATCTGCTCAAAAAACAGAGAGGAGGAATTCTTGGGAAAGCTGTTTGTTTGTTTCACCAAACTTACCAAATATCTCTCCCAAGAAAAAACTAACTTTAGAAAAAATATCAAAAACAAATAGTTATTTTTTCAGTATAAGTTTTGTAGAACTGGATTTCCCGCTGTTTAGACTGATGATATATGCACCGGAACTAAGAGCGTTTAAGTCCAACTGCAAATTATGCGCCCCGGCTTCAAAAAAACCGGCATTGGACATTTGATAAACTTCTTTTCCCTGTAGATTATACACATAAATACCAAGATTTCCAGGCGAGGCTATTCTAAAAAACAGCTCGCTTGAAGCTTGGAAATAATTGATAACTTCAAACTGATTTTGCAACTGAAAAAAGTTTGCGACAGAGGATGCATCGCGAAAATCAAATATTTCCGTGCCTTTAGGCACATATTTTACATTGCTAAATTGAGGATTGCCAGACGTATCGTAGGTTATGTCCAAGTATATGTTGCTTATTTCTTTTGAAGGTGCATACGCAAGAGAATGAGTATGCCGGGCAAAGAATTTTGCAATTGGCTCGGTTCCATTTTGACCTTGCGCACCGGTAAGACAGGAAAGAAATATCCATTGCGAGCGGTAAAAATATTTTGCGCCCAAACTGTCCAAAAGTTCTGCATCAAAAAGATCGATGCGCTCACTCAACACGCTTTGGACTTTATTGTCCCCGTTATACGCAAGATAATGACGATATGAAAAATCATTCGGGTTGTATCGGTTGCTGGAACCTGGCAAAATATTTAGGAAAATGTTGCTTTGATTTCCATGGCCAACAACCACACCGTAATTTATTTTGTTGTTTGAAATGTCACCATTGTATGCCCTTGAAAAAAAGGAGTTGAACAACGGGATAAGTAATGTGTCGTAACCCGGCTCAAATACGCGAATGTCAAAATCCTTGAGATTTATTTTGTTGTTTGCATAAAATGAAAAAAAGTTTGCCCCATTATGATTTCTTTTCGCGATTATTGCCGCAAGAACAGGCAAACCAGGTTTTGATGAATAGGAAGTATATTGATGTGCAAGAAGATCATAGGGATATTGGCTAAAACGGGTTATGTGAGTTGCATCAAATATTTTTTGTATCACATCTGGTTTTGCAAGACTGTCTGAGATATCTATTGCCTGCATAAGGTCCTTGTAATTTTGAAAGACTGCTCCGTTTTCCCATTGAGGGGAAACGTCTATCATCTTATGCAAAAGCTCTTTGCTTATGTTAAACGATTTTGCAAACGAAGGAAGGAAAAATTGTTTTTGCACACAAGACTGATATGATAATGAAAGGCAAAAAATAGCATCGGGACACGAATAACTTTTCATATTGCCAAGCATACTATCAAGTTTCAAAACCCATTGCGAAGAAGAAGGGTCAAGGTCCTCTTTTTGCATTGCACCAAGCAAAGGAATGACCATAGTATGATAAGATTTTGAGGGGGGATTGCCGGAGCCATCAAGATTATCGAGGTAATTTAACATCATGCCCTGGCAATTTTTGTTAAAATCATCAGAATAATTTATGGCATATGCACAAAGAATTGAAAGTGAACCGCTTGCATCTTGCCGGATTGCATCCGAAAAAAGAAAATCGCGGAATATTTTCAAGTTTTGCTCTTGTAGCCGCGCCCCGTAATACAACACCTTGCAAGCAAGCGCATAAGATGGAACATTTGTTTGGGATAGCTCAAAGGAGATTTGTATTAAACGGGTGGTTGTACTATCTGAAACGATGCAATTTGGCCTTGTTTTTCCCTCGGATAAAAAGTTTGAGATTATTATCAGAAGGTTTTTTTGCAATAGGGCATCATCCTTATTGGCAAGCAAATATTCTGCGAAAGCCATTGTCAATTCGTTTACATATTTGCTTTGAATCGGGCGTTCATATATGCTCAGACCATTGCTATCCTTAACTGCGATATAATCCAAACCGTAAATATCCGAAAAGAAAACGGCACTATCTGCACATGCAGAGGAAAGTGAATTTATTATGCCGCGATTTTTATCATCGAGGAAATTTAGCATGAATTCATTTTGCCATGGATCGTTCGCAGTAGAAAAAATATATGCGGAAAAATAATCTTCATTTATTTCTAGATTGAGTGCATTACACGAAAGTAGTTGGAATATGTCATAATTATTTTGGCTTAACGTCTTTTCGGATGCAATTTCATCAAGAATGGAAATACTTATACTTGTAGAAAAAAATGATTTTAGTACTTCGGAACGATGGGCATAATCTACATCTTCATTAAGCACAAGTTCGCGAAGTTGGGCACGAGTGCCTGAATCATCGAGTGAATGGTAATAATATTTTCCAACTTGAGACAAGCATTCACTGGAGGCGTATGAAAGTTCCATCTTAAGAAGAGAGGACTCCATTGAACCGGTTTTTTTAAAACAACTAAAGAGAGTGTCGGATATTTCTTTTCTGAGATTTTGTGGGATTTCAAACCTAAGCGAATCCACCAAATCATATAGAGTATACAAACTGGTACAAGAGGTTTGATCTGCTTTACTTATTGACTTGAGCAAATCATGAATTTGCTCTTGTGATGAGTATATGAATTTTTCAATATTTTGCAATTGCTTGACTGATTGCGCATCCGCAAGCGGAGGCATAAAAAATGGAGCGACCACTGATGAAAAAACGACTGCAAGCTTTTTCAAATTCATGCGCATTTGCATGGGTATATATTGAAAATACATATATTATAACTTGCGTGATGGGGCTGGTGAGGCGAGTGTGCATAATACTGACATCAATATTAACACAATTAATCAAGACTGTCTCCATTTAACAAAACAAAAAATTTATTCCGATTCTCAATACTTCATCTTTTTAAATATCCTAAGATGAAATTAAATTCTGGAGGCTTACTTATGCAAGATTTCAAGACTACAGCCGAGATAAAAATACCAAAAAAGTTAATTGACCAAGTAATCGGTCAGGACAAGGCAGTAAAAATTATCAAGAAAGCCGCGAACCAGCGAAGACACGTACTTATGATTGGCTCTCCTGGAACCGGAAAGTCAATGCTTGCACAGGCAATGGCGGAGCTTATGCCAGCCGCAAGTTTGCAGGATGTTCTTGTTTATCCAAATCCCAACGACGAAAATAAACCGCTTGTGAGAGTTGTCCCCACCTATCCGAGCGAACACGATCTCAAAAAAGACCCGAGCCTTGCGGCAGTATATATGCAGGCGCAGGCTGCAAGAATGAAATTTGGAATGCAAAAAGGCGAGCCGAGAATTGAAATTCCGATCGTTACAACTGCAGGCGCAGGAAGAATGATTCATCAAAACGCAAGAAACCGCAGTATGCTTCCGTCAACAGACAAAGGACCCTCGGCAGGAATAATGTTTTTGCTTGGGTTCATGATGATTCTCATTTTCCTAAATATAATGGGAATGCTAAACGACGAGAACAAATGGTTTGTGCTGGCGGCATTAGGCGGCTTTGGAATACTTTTCCTTATGTGGAGATTCACAAATACATTAGGCAAACGAATGGGAATTATGGACCAGCACAACGAGCCAAAACTCATTGTCGATAATACAGGGCTTCACGCGGCCCCATTCATTGACGCAACAGGAAACAAGGCGGGTGCATTGCTCGGAGATGTAAAACACGACCCACTGCAATCGGGTGGATTGGGAACTCCGGCGCATTTGCGAGTTGAATCCGGCGCAGTGCACCGTTCAAACAAGGGTGTATTGTTTATTGACGAGATGGCATCGCTGAAGATGAGATGGCAACAGGAATTGCTTACTGCTATGCAGGAGAAAAAATATCCCATAACCGGACAATCGGAAATGAGCTCAGGCGCAATTGTAAAAACCGAGCCGGTGCCATGCGATTTTGTTCTTGTGGCGGCGGGAAATGTAATGGACATGAAATATATGCATCCTGCAATGCGCTCAAGAATTCGCGGTTCTGGATATGAAGTATATATGGAAGACACAATGGAAGACAACGAAGAAAATGAAAACATGCTTGTGAGATTTGTCGCGCAGGAGATTGCAAAAGACGGCAAGATTTCGCATTTTGGCAAAGATGCGGTAATTGAAATAATAATGGAAGCAAGAAGAAAAGCCGGCAGAAAGAAAAGGCTCACGCTAAATTTGCGAGAGTTGGGCGGACTTGTGCGCGCGGCAGGAGATATAGCACGCGAAGAAAACGCCGAGATAGTAAAGGAAGAGCATGTTAGGCGGGCAAAGGGGCTTGCACTCACGATGGAGCAACAGATGAGCTCCCGCTACATTGAAGTGAAAAAGGAATACGAAGTATTTACAACAAAGGGATTTGCAATTGGCAAAGTAAACGGTCTGGCAGTTCTCGGCGATGGCTCGTCCGGGCTTGTATTGCCAATAGTTGCAGAAGTAACTCCTGCGGCAAGCAAGAACGAAGGAAAACTTATTGCGACCGGAAAGCTTGGTGCGATTGCAAAAGAGGCTGTTGAAAATGTTTCGGCAATCATCAAGAAACATATTGGAAAAAACGTCGCGTCTTATGATGTGCATGTGCAATTTTTGCAAACCTATGAGGGAGTGGAAGGCGATTCCGCATCCATTTCAATTGCGGTGGCAATGCTTTCTGCAATGGAAGAGATACCGATTAGGCAGGACATTGCAATGACTGGCTCGCTTTCGGTTCGTGGAGATGTGTTGCCTATTGGCGGCGCAACTGCCAAGACGGAAGCTGCTATTGAAGCAGGAGTTAAGGAAGTGGTCGTGCCAAGGAAAAATGCGGCTGACATTTACCTGCCTCCGGACCTTGTCAATAAAGTGAAGATAATTCCAGTTGACAGCCTTGTAGATGTGTTAAAAATTGCACTGAAGGACGGGGCAGATAAAGAGAGAATTATCAAAAAGATTGGAAAGACGATAAAATAGGAAAATAAATTCAAAAATAGAAAATACAGAAACAAAAAAATGCAATCCATAAAAAAAATAAACAACAAAATTTTGATGGTGGCTCGGATGAAAAACCGAGCAAGTTTTTTATTATTTTTTTTTTGTTTTGAGTTTTTGAGTAGTTGTTTTTTATTTTAATTATTTTTTAGCCTAGATTCTGGTTCTGCTTTAGTAATTAATCAAAAAAGAGGGAATAAACAATATAGAAAATATCCGATCAGTGCGAAACGATTATCTTATCCCCAACGCTCTCGATGGAATCAAGCGACACCATGAACTTTTGACCTAAAGGCGATTTCACCGCCAATGCGTTCACTTGCGGATCCACTCCGAGCACTTTGCCCATATAGTTTCCGCCGATGCTTAGGACTTCTTTCCCGGTGACTTTTAGTTTGAGAACAACTCGCCTGCGTATTTCCTGCAAAATTGATATTGACGCAAAGCCCATAATCACTGCCGAAAGAAGAATGAATACAAGATCACTGAAATACACATATGGGTAGGTATCATTTACAATCCAGTTTGCACCGGAAATAAATACAAGCCAGAAAAGAACAGTAAATACTGCGTACAATCCGTATTTTACAACTTCAATTTTTCGCTTTTCCATCAGCAAATCAATCACTTTGCCAGATACCATCATAAGAATTGCCCAAGGAAGCAAAAGCAATACGCTTCGCAAAGCCATTGCAATTGTTTTGGCCGGATTTGAAGATATGTCCGCGGCACCTTGTACAAGAGACTGATAACCCGACCATATTGAAATTACGATTATCAACATCGCCGGCAAATAAAGCACAAGAGAAATTTTCTCCACGCTAAACTTGAATGAAGATATCGTTTTTATAAGAAGCTCTTCTATTCCGGATGCTTTGAGTATAAGATAAACTGAAATTATTGCAACTGGAACTTCGAACCCCCAGTTAAGAACGCGCGAAAGCACAAAAAGTATTCCGATAAGCGCGGGCACGCCAAATATCATGCGGGCATAATATGGCTCTTTTAATTTTTCCAAAATTACAAAATAAGTTTTTTCAAGCTCTTGCGCCTGCTTCATTACAAGCACTTCGACAGAATCTATTTTGAGCCGGGATTGAATTATCGGGAGAACGGACTCGTCGGATGCGCCATCAGACACAAACACGCAGGACTCGCAGGGAAATTCCGCCAATATTCTATCAAGCTGTTCAGAAATCGCCTCGTCCGCAACATAGCCCAAAGAGGCAGAGCCGGTAAGTGTTGCCACCTGTACATTGTGCTCGCCCGAGAGTTTGTCATAAATTGAAATTGCCTTGAAAATTGCGTTTGAATCCACATCTGCAGGATCCACTACTGCCAGCTTGATTGCGGCATTCAGATTTGCTTCTCGCCCGATTATTGGCCCGGAAACTCCCGCCTTGTCATAAAGGTCGTTGTCGCGGTCAACACAGAGTACAAGCTTTGGCTTTTTTAGCATAAGTAAAAAGAAGGACAATAAGTATTTAAATACTGGTCGTGCACCTTCTACTATAAGGACCTAGACAGGGCTTTAGGCGGATTTTAGTTTGGTGTTTAATTATGGATAAAAAGCCAAGAGTAGTCACTCCCGGCGAGCATATCGGAACCGAGGAGGAATATGTCGCAGGTTCTGGCACGTTTATAAAAGACGAAGGAATTTACTCTTCGATATTCGGGCATTTGATGGACAAAGACCGCACACTGAGCGTGTCTGCAAATGCACAGGTAACAACGCCGTCTATCGGGGCAAAAATAATCGGAAGAATAGAGGCAATAATAGATCCGATTGCGATTGTCAGTATAGAAAAAATTGAAGATGGAACAAATATGCGCTTCTCAAATTCGGGCGCGAGATTTATACTCAAAGCCCCCAACATCAAAAAGGGATATGTGAAAAGTGTCCGTGATGAATACAAAATCGGGGACATCATAAGAGCTAAAATAATAACCGAAAGCAATGGAGAATATCATCTCTCCACGGAAGACGATGATTGCGGTTGCATAAAGGCATTCGCATCTGGTCCGCAAGATAAAAGATATGCACTCATAAAAACCGCATCGGGGCTTGTAAATTCGCAATGCCCGGACAAAAAAGAGAATCGGAAGATGGCGGCAGATTATTATACAAAAGAATAGGAATTATTGCAGGTGTGTTTATGGAATTAAAAATCAGAAAGCAAGAAGCGCACTATCTTGAAATCGAGCTTGTCGGCGAGGATATTGCATTTGCAGAATCAATAAAAGAAATTTTGATTGAAAACAAGGATGTTGAATTTGCTTCGGCAACACTTGAACATCCACAGGTGGCCAGCCCGCTCATTGTATTGCGCACAAAAAGCAAGAATGCGCTTGAACTTTTGGCGGATGCGGTTGACCAGCTCAAAGAAAGCGCAGATGAATTCAAGGCGGCGCTCAAAACTGCCAAGAAAAAATAAATTCCAAATTTGGCGCGGCGATGTTGCCACGCACGCGTTTTATTATTTTTCAAAATTTAATATTTTCCAAAACAGATAGTGCTTATTAAATATACCTGCACTCTAAATTCCAAAAGATTAGGTGTACATATGGGCATAACTCAATGGCTTGCAGGAAAGAAAAAAGAGGACGCCAAAATACATTCTTCACAGGATTTTAGAAAAGAAAAAACAGGCCCTGCACCCAGAATCCCATATGTGACAGATGCGATTGCATTTCCGTATCTTGGACCGGTTTCAATATATTACATCACGCTTTTGATTTTCTTTTTCCTTTTCATCTTCACAAAATCGGGGCTTGTCGGACTTTTGGCAGGAATAAATATCGTCTTTATAGTGATGTGGGAATTTTATTCGGGCTCAAAAGAAGGAAATATAAAAAATGAATTAAAGGATACTGCAATCGCAATATTTCTCGGACTTGTAGTGTGGTTTGGCTCGGGCTTTTTACTAAATACGCCAACCCCGATTAATGCGATTGTTTCATGCTCCATGCTTCCTGTGTACGAGAGGGGAGATATGGTTATTTTACAGGGCGGGGAAGTGAAAACACAATATTTGCAATATGCAGGCTCGCTCAACGACATAAACTTAAGCACGGTTGCATATTATCAAAATCAGTCGGTGAAAGTGAATGGCTCAATTTATTCTTATTGCTCCACTATCCCTTCGGGCTCAAGCAAAATATGCGATGCATTTAGAACCGAACCATATAATTTTTATGAAACTCACGGACCGCTAAAAATTGAATATGGCGCATGTGTGAAATATTATTCAAAAGACGGCAAAGAGCAAATACAGCCGTGCGTGAAAAAAACATATTTTCAAGAAAAGGAAATTTCTTTTGACAAAAATGCAGAGTTAATTGTTTACCAACCCAAGAAAGGAGACGTGTATGCGCTGGTTGGAGACATTGTGCATCGAGTAAGATTTGCGATAAATGCAAGCGACGGCATAATTTACTTTACAAAAGGGGACAACAATCCGATTTATGATTTCCAATACTATTTCCAAAGCTACAAGATGGGAAACAGCCCAGTGCAAAAGAACCAAATAAAAGGGCGCATCATAGTGAGGATTCCCTTCCTTGGAAATTTCAAGCTGTTTATCACCCCAGATATACTTTTCTTGGATGAAGGGCAAACCGGATGCAATGCTTATTTTGTAAGCTGAACAAGTTTGCATCTTAATGTGCAAATAGGCTTAAAAATTCCAAATGCGACATAGATTCGGGAAGGTGAACGTTGATGTTCAGATTTGTTATAGAGGACGCTAAAAAATTTAAGGGCGCCATTGATGCTATTGTCAATTTGATTGATGAGGGAACGCTTGAGATTGATGCAGAGGGTATTAGCCTCAAGGCGATGGACCCATCTCAGATATCCATGGTATGCTTTACCATGCCAAAATCGGCTTTTGTGGAATATGAAGCATCCGACCCGGACAGAGTGGGGCTGAATTTTGACAACCTTTCGAAGATTTTGTCGCGTGCAAGAAGCGATGAAAAGCTTGAGATATACCGGGAAGAAAACAAAGTCATGGTAAAATTTTCATCCGGAAAGAAAAGGCGCTCGTTCAAAATTCCGGTGCTTGACATGCCTGCAAGCATTTCACGCGAGCCAAAGGTCGCGCCGGATGTTCAGATAAAACTTCTTGGAAGCATTCTAAAAGACCAGTTAAAGGATGCGGCGCTTGTATCCACTCACGTTTCATTTAATGCAATGGAAGAGGGTTTCCGCATAGATGTGCATGGAGATTCTTCTGATTTGCTTGTAGAACAGGAAAAAGATTCCGAAGAGATTATTGAGATGAAGGTGAGTGCGCCCGCAAAGGCAACTTTCCCGCTTCAATATCTTGAAGACATTACAAGAGCATGCCCGGATTCGTCTCCGGTCTCATTAAATCTAAAGACTAATGCTCCGATAAAAATCGAGTATGAAGTGTCCGGCGCAAAGCTTGCATATTATCTTGCGCCAAGAATTGAAAGCGATTAAAAAACGGAGAGAAATTTAGCATTAGTATATAAAAATTTAAAAAAAGAAAAAAACAAAAAGTAAAGATGCTAAATCATTTCCAAGTACTTTTTCACTTCCCAATTCGAGACGGTTGTTTTATAGTCGTCCCACTCGCCTGTTTTTACACACAGGTATTTTTTGAGAAGATCCGGACCGAGCACTGAAGAAACCAATTTATCCTCTTTTAGCGCCTTTACCGCCTCCCACAAAGAGCAGGGAAGTACATCAATATGTCGGTTTGCAAGTTCAGATTCGTCAAATTCAAACACATTTTCTTCTACCGGCGCGGGAGCCTCAAGCTTGTTTTTTATACCGTCAAGCCCGGATTTGAGAAGAACTGCAAAAGCAAGATATGGATTTGAGGACGGATCCGGACAACGTATTTCAAAACGAGTTGATTTTTCCCTTCCCTTTGCATAACGCGGCACACGAAGAAGCGCAGAACGATTCTGCCTTGCCCAGCAAATATAAGTTGCGGCTTCGTAGCCAGGTACAAGACGTTTGTATGAATTTACAGTTGGATTTAGCACGGCGCACATTGCCTTCACATGCTTCATTTGACCAGCCATAAAACTATATGCAGTTTGCGAGAGTTGGTACTTGTTGGAAGCATCGTAAAACATGTTGGTCGAGCCATCTGACGAAAACAGGCTTTGGTGTACATGCATTCCACTTCCGTTCACACCGGTGATCGGTTTTGGCATGAATGTAGCATGAAGCCCGTGTTTTGCAGCAATTGATTTCATCACAACTTTTAGCGTCATTGCCCGGTCGGCAGTTTCGAGCGCGTTTCCGTATTTGAATCCTATTTCGTGTTGACCCGGTGCAACCTCGTGATGGCTTACTTCCACTTCCATACCCATCTTTTGCAATGAGACAATCATTTCACGGCGAACATCATAACCCAAATCAAGCACAAGGTCGAGATACTGCCCCCGATCATGAGGCTCTGCAATTTGATTTGAAGATGTTTTTATAATTCCGTTCTCCTTTTTGAAAAGAAAGAATTCGAGCTCCGGGCCAGTATTGTAAACATAACCCATTTCATGTGCATCAGTCATTGTTTTTTTGAGAATATAACGCGGATCACCTTCGTAAGGTTTTCCGTCGGGCATGTGCACATCACAGATTATTCTGGCGGTATTGCCATAATCCGATGAAAGCCATGGAATTACCGCAAAAGTTGAAAGATCCGGCCTGAGTAACATATCAGATTCAAATATACGAGTGAACCCTAAAATGGAAGAGCCGTCAAACCATTGCCCGTGCACCAACGCATCATTAAGCTTATCCGCCGTAATGGTGACAGACTTTGCCATCCCCATTATATCCGAAAATTGCAGATTGATAAACTGCACATTTTCATCTTTCACTCTAGACATAACTTCTTCATTACTTATGCCAGACATATTCACACCTCAAATCGGTTGCAATTTATTTATCATAATATGTTAACACTTTGAGAAATCCTTCAGAGACAAATTCTTTTATATAAATTAATGGTTTGTACAATTGAATTATCACCCGAAAAGATTCGGCTTGCAAAAAAATATTGTGTTTTTCACAATAAATTCACAATACTTGTGGGATATACAGTAATATTAAGCTTACTTGAAGCGGATAATCAGATATTTTGACTCTTTTAAAAGCAGATTTTTAAAAAAATATAAAAAAATAGGGGTTCAGGAAAGGTTTCCCTTTCCTGAAAGGTTTGCAACTTAGCTTCTCACCAAGGCGTTTATGAATTCCTGGGCTGCCTGCATTGTGTCAGAGGCAGATTTGCCTGCAACAACAATCTTGGAGCCTACGGCCTTCACATACACGTTGGTTGTGTCAAAGTCAACTGCTGCGTCTTTGAGGACGTCTGCAGTAACTGAGTTCACGATTGGGCCACCGACTGTGATGACTACTCCGCCTGCGCTGCCTGCATCCTTGTCAGAAATGACGAGGTTGCTTGCCTGTTTGATGTCGTACGGCTGTATGACTTCAACAGATGCCGCATTGTTTGGCATTACGCGTGCTGAGACTGCATCCATGTTGATGGTGCATGAAGGTGTTGCGCCAGCTGTGGTGCTTGCCTTGCATGTTCCAACGGTCTGGGTGATTTCTTTTACTTTGAGCTTGACGCCGTCAGACAATGAGTATTCATCGCCTTCCTTTGCCTCCCAAAGTTCTCCAGAGGTCGCTAGGTCTGCATCTGCATATGCAAAGGTAAAGGTTGGTTGTCCAATCTTCTTTGCAACATACATGTCCATTGAGGTTGTTCCAACTGAGGTGATCTTTGTTCCTCTCTCAGTTATAACAGTCGGCTCATAGGCCT
>Ga0265297_10001433_pt1 | contig 56044 bp, 61 predicted proteins | sample Munlanlwell13791_FD_192502 | JGI IMG/M metagenome (GOLD analysis project Ga0265297, IMG submission 192502) | Leachate microbial communities from a municipal landfill in Southern Ontario, Canada - Leachate well 137-91 | ecosystem: Engineered > Solid waste > Landfill > Unclassified | place...
AATTTTTACACTTCGGAAAGTTTATAATGGGATTTTTTCTTTTTAGATTATGAAAAAAAGAAATAAGGTTTTTTTGGGTTTGTTTGTAGGGATTATTTTGGTTTTTGCTTATTATATTTATATTAATACTGGTTACATTGATAGATATATCTCTGATTTTATTTTTAATTATGGTTTGATTTCTGTTTTAGTTTTGGGATTTTTGGCTGATGTTTTGGAACAGCCAATTGGGCCCGAAGTTCCGGCGAGTATTGCAATTGTTTACGGGCTTGGGGCGTTGCCAGTTTTTTTATTCACAATTTTAGGAAGTGCTGTCGGTGGTTTGACAAGTTTTTATTTTGGTAGAAAATTTTTATCAAAGAAAATTAATGAGTCATGTAATGTGGGGAAGTTTAATAAATATTGCAAATTTTTTGGGAAGTATGGAAAATTGAGTTTGGTGATTGCTGCGATGACGCCAATTCCTTACGTTTCAATGGTTTGGATTTCTGGTGCATTTTTTATGAGAGTTAGACATTTTCTTATTTTTGGAATTATCCCAAGGATTATTAGAATTGGAATTGTGTTGTTTGTGATTGGAAGGATTTTTTAATAAAGTATAACAATTTTTATAAAGATAGTTTTTCTATTTTTATCATGCTAGATTATAGTCCTGAAAAATCGCATTACATTGTTGTAACGGGAATTTTAGTTAATTCTAAAGGTAAATATTTAATTACTAAACGGGCGGGTTTTGAAAAAGCTTTTCCAAATATGTGGACTGTTCCGGGCGGAAAATTAGAAGTTGATGATTATAAAAAAAGAGAAAAAGATACTTCTGTTCATTGGTATAATGTTTTGGAAGATGTTTTAATTAGAGAAATTAAAGAAGAAGTTGGATTAAATGTTAAAAGAAAAGATATTGGTTATGTTACTAGTTTGGTTTATGAAAGAGACGACGGAATTCCGACGCTGATTGTAAGTTTATATGCAAAAGTCGACGTCGTAGAAGAAGACAACATTAAATTATGCAATGCCTTAACTGAATTTGCGTGGGTTGATTTAGAAGAAGCAAAAAATTATGATTTAATCGAAGGAATTTATGAAGAACTTGAAATTTTGCATAAACATTTAAGAGGCGGAGAATTAATGGAATGGAGAAAAAATGAACTATGAAGATTGCATCTTTTGTAAGATAGTTAACAAAGAAATTCCCGCAAATATTATTTACGAAGACGAAAATTTTTTAGCATTTTTAGATATAATGCCTATAAAAAAAGGACATGTTTTAGTTATTCCCAAAAAACATTTTAGATGGGTTTGGGATGTTCCGAATATTGGAAAATATTTTGAAGTTTGTCAAAAAGTAGTAAATGCCCAAAAAAAAGCTTTTGAAACAGAACAAGTTATTTCTTTAGTTATTGGTGACGAAGTTTCCCACGCATATATTTGGCTTGTTCCAATTACCGAAGCAGGAGTCAGAAATTCATTGGATTTAAAAGAGAGATTAAAACCAACTGAAAAAGAATTAAAGGAAATCGCTGAAAAAATAAAAATAGTAATTCAATAAACTTTTAAACCAAATTTATTATGAACTATTGGCTCTTCCAGAGCAATTAAAAATGTAGTTGCATTAGGAAGATAGTCATTTTCAATGGCTCTGTAGCTCAGCGGTAGAGCGCCGCTCTCATGTTAATATTATTTGTGAGAAAGGCGGAGGCCGGGAGGTCAGCACTCCCCAGAGCCATTCAATATTGTAAAAGTATAAAAACTTATTTTATTTTATTATTTTATGGTTGGCGATGTTGTTGGAGATTTAACAGAAGTTATTGAAGCTACTTCTCCAATTCTTGCAGAAAGGTTTTCTTATATTGCTACTTTTTTGAAGGCTATAGGGATTATTGCTATTTTTTATATTTTGTATTTGTTCGTCGCTGGATTTTTGAAATGGAAAGCATTGAAAAGAATTAAAAGAATTGAAAGAGACTTAGTGAGGATTGAAGAAAAGTTAGATTCTGTTTTAGAAAAAAAGAAAAAAAGAAAAAACTAAAATTTGCAATTTTTGCATCTTTTTCTTAATTCTTTTTCATTTTGTTTTTTATTGACTTTTCCGATTTTTTTGTTATTTTTTAAATTAAAATTTAGAGGACTTTTATGATTTATTTTTCTTTTTAGCATTTCTTTTGAAATCTCGTCGTGGCGTTTTTTAATATTATGAACTTCAACTAAACCTTTTTCTAAATAACCATTTATAGATTTATTTTTATTCAAACATCCGACGAACATATGCATTTCAACATGCTCTCCGAGTAAATGTTTATCACACATTTTCCTAACATCAACATTCCACATTCTCATATTCCTTAAGAAAATAATTAGTTTAAAAATTTAATTAATAGTCTTCGAAACGCACAGAATACTAAATAGCCCCGCCAGGATTCGAACCTGGGTCACAAGGTTTTTCCATACAAACCATTGAAATGGCAACATGCCAGAACCTCGTATGCTTGACCACTACACTACAGGGCTTTATTTTTCTTGATAAATATAATTTAAAAACCTTTATTAATGTATTTTATTTTTACTTAATATGATAATTGCTTATTTTGTGTCTGGGAAAATTTCGTCTAATGAACAGGAAGCAAATGACTTGTTTGCTAACCAAAGGTTTGGCGAGAAAAAAGAGGAAAAAGTTTTTTACACTCTTTCAGAAAGTTTGTTTTTGGTTGAAGAAAAAAAAATGAAAATTCTTGATAACAAAGATAATGAAATTTCTAAAAAAGAACTTTTGAAAAAATTTGAAAAATTAGATAGTAAATTCAAGACAAAATATTTTGTTTTTAAGGATTTGCGGAAAAAAGGTTATATTGTGAAAACTGGTTTGAAATTTGGAGCAGAGTTTCGGGTTTATGATAAGGGAAAATCTGTTGGAAAACATCACGCGAAATGGATTGTTTTTCCAGTCGACGAACACGACAAAATGACGTGGCACGATTTTTCTGCGAAAAATCGAGTTGCACATTCTACAAAAAAGAAATTATTGATTGCGATTGTCGACGAAGAAAACGATGTTTCTTATTATGAAGTTGATTGGAAAAGGGTTTAATTTATTTTAGTATAACAATCTTTAAAACCTCTTTATTCTTTTTTGAAATATGATAAATGTTCAAGAAATAAAAAATCAGATTATAAAATTTCTAAAAGAAAACGGGCCGTCGTTGCCGATGCAGATTTCGCGGGAAGTTAAATTATCTTTAATGTTTTCGTCGGCAATTCTCGCAGAATTATCAAATGAAAAAAGAATTAATATTTCTTCTATGAAAATTGGTTCGTCGCCTTTGTATTTTATTCCTGGCGATGAAGAAAAACTTGAAAGTTTTGTAGAAGAAAATTTGGCGGGAGTTCAAAAATCTGCTTATCTTAAACTAAAAGAAAATAAAATTCTCGAAGATAAAATACAAGAACCTTCTATTCGGGTTGCGTTGCGTTCTTTGAAAGATTTTGCAAGTCAGTTTAATTTGAATAATGAAATTTTTTGGAGATATAATTTTTGTTCGAGAGAAGAAATTCAACAGTTGGTGCAGATGTTACTTCAAAGCAGAACTAATTTTAAAGAAGAATCCTTAGTTGTTAAAACTCCTGAAACAAAAGTCGAGCAGATTTTTGAATTATCTGAAAAAGAAAAAACACCTTTGGCAGAATCTTCTGTTGGAAATTTAGTAGTAGAAAAAAAGAAAAAGACTAATTTTCTAGAAGAAATAAAAGAGTTTTTGCAATCAAAGAAAATTCAAATTTTAAATACTATTCAGATTGATAAAAAAGAGATTACAGCGAGAATAAAAATTCAAGAAAAAGAATATTTGCTTGTTGCTTATGCTAAGAAAAGGGTTTCTGAGAAAGATATTTTGAAGGCGTATAAAAAAGCAAGTTTGCTAAATATTCCTTATTATGTTTTATGTCAGAGCGAACTTACGAAAAAAATGCAAGAAACAATTGATGCTTATCAAAGTCTTTTAAAAGTTGATAAAATTGAATAATTTTTATTTTTTAATTTGGTGATGAACCAAGATGACGCCCTGCGAAACGACTACGGACGACGGCGATTTAGTAATGTGCTAACGAATTTTTAATAGAGTTGAAATTTAATTTTGTCTTCTGTAAATTTATAATTTTGTAGGATTATTGTTTGTTGTTAATTAATTTTTTTAAAGTTATTTCAATTATAGAAACATTAACTTTTTTTCCTTCTTTGTTTTCAAATTCTTCGCTGTCTATTTTAACATTTTTTGTTTCTGTTTTTGTATCTTTTAAAAATCTTTTTTTTGCAACTTCAATTGCATCGACTGCTTTAGAAATAAATTTTCCTCGTGCTTTTATAATTACTTCGTTTTGGTTGTGCGTGTTGAATTGCATTACTATGCTGGTTACATAATTCATAAAAGGTTTACCACCAACAAAAATGATATTGTCTTCTCCTTGTGTTGTCTCTGTTTTCTCTGTCATGTTACTATTCTATTAATTTTTTTTCGTTCTTCTTTACTCTTGATAAATAACCTGCTGTCATGTTTCTAATTCTTTTGCTCGGCAGTGTGTTGTTTCCAAGAGATTTTTTATTTTGTTCGAAATCTTTTGAAAATGCGTCGGGAGCTCCTTCTAATATTTGGTTCCCAATTCTTCTTACGAGCTTGGATTTTATTCTTCCCATATTAATGAAGTATTTTGTAGGTTTTTAAAGATTATTGTTGTTGTCTAAATTGTTTTTCTGAGTTAAACTGAAATTTGGAGATGTAAAACTTTATAAATTCACTTTTTGATGTTTTGTTAAGATGAAACGTTCAAGTAGAAGATGGAAGAAGAAAGGCCAAATGAGATGGAAATGGCAAAGAAAGAGACTTAAGAAAGAAAAGCGAAAACGAAAGTTAAAGAGAAGTAGATAGTTTGTTTTGGATAATAATATTTATAAAGAATATTCTTTGATTAATTTTATGTTAGTTTCAAGATATGCAGAAGACCCAAATAAAGCACCTGAAAATGAAAGATATATTTTTGGTAATGAAAAAAGACATAGAAAAAAAGAGATTTCCGACGGCTTTTTTCAAAGATTAGGTTGTGGTTGTTTGGCTGTTATTTTAGGGGTTGGTTCGATTTTTGGGGCAGGTTATTTTACTGGAAAATATTTTAATTATCCGCAGGTTGTTCAAAGGGATATTGTTGGAAATGAAAATTTAGAAAAAATTGTATATGATAAAGAGGGAAAACCTTTTTGTGGAGAAATAGATGGTTTGCCTGTTAGGGCTTATGTTGGAAAATTGCAAGAAAGGAAATAGAGAATTTAATACATAAATACTTATAAACTAAAATTCTGATGTTTGATTATGGTTGAGATTAATTCAGAGGTGTGGACTGAGAAGTATCGTCCGCGGAAATTTGATGATATGGTTGGGCAAGAAGAGGTTTTGAAAAGAGTTCGTTCGTTAGTGAATTCTAATAATATTCCTCATTTGCTTTTTGCTGGGCCTGCTGGAACTGGGAAGTCGACTTTGGCTTTGATTATTGTTAGAGAATTATTTGGAGCTTCGTGGCGAGATAATTATTTAGAATTAAATGCTTCTGATGAAAGAGGTATTGATGTTGTTCGGCAGAAAGTTAAAGATTTTGCGAGGACAAAAGCAATTGGCGATGTTCCGTTTAAAGTTATTTTTTTAGATGAAGCAGATGCTTTAACAAGAGAGGCTCAGCAGGCGTTGAGAAGAACAATGGAAAATTTTACTTCGACTTGTCGTTTTGTTTTGTCTTGTAATTATTCTTCAAAAATTTTAGACCCTATTCAGTCTCGTTGCGTTGTTTTTAGGTTTCAGTTGTTAGAAAAAAAAGATATTAAAAAAAGAATTGATTTGATTGCGAGGGACGAGGGACTGACAATTTCTGATTCTGCTTTTGATGTTTTGTATGAGTCGTCAGAAGGTGATTGTCGTCGAGTTATTAATTTGTTGCAGGCAACTGCATCGATTTCGCCGAATATAACTCCTGACTTGGTTAATACTATTGTTTCAAAAGCAAAGCCGTCTGATATTAAAATTGTTTTAGATTATGCATTATCCGGGGATTTTTTAAATGCACGAGAAAAACTTTTAGACATTATGTTGAAGGAAAGTATTTCTGGGAACGATGTTATCAAAGCAATTCAAAAAGAAGTTTGGAATCTGCCGATTGATGCAGAATTAAAAGTTAGATTAACTGAGAAAACTGGTGAAGCTGAATTTCGGTTAGTTGAAGGTTCTGATGAGTTTATACAACTTGAAGCCTTACTTGCAAGTTTTATTTTGGCTGGGCGTGGCGTCGGGGGAAATTCTGAAAGTAAATTAAACAGAGGCGTTTGATTATGGATTTCAATGAAATTGCAGAAAAAGCAAATAAGATTGAAGATGAAATTGGATTAAATATTGATGATGTTCTTAATAAATTAACACAGGAATTAGGAGAATTTAACGACGCTGTTCAAAAATTTAGAGGAAGATATTGCAGAAAAAAATCTGATAATTTAGATGATGTAAAAGGAGAGTTAGGAGATTTAATATTTAATATAATTTCTGTTTGTAAAAGAATTGGAATAAATCCTAATGAAATTAATTTGCTTTCTGAAAACAATTTGAAAAAATTTGGTGAACGAATTGAATTATATAAAAATTCTTTGACTAAACATATGAAAATAACTATTTGCGGAAGTATGACTTTTTATGAAAAAATGTTAGAGATTAAATCTCAACTTGAAACTAAAGATTTGGAAGTGATAATTCCTGTTGAATGGGAAAGAGATAGTTTTGGAAATGTTATTGCAAATGGTAAAAAAATTAATGATAATCAACTTTTGTCTGATATGAAAAAAAATGAAATTAATCGGCATTTTAAAGAAATAGAAAGTAGTGATGCTATTTTGGTTTTAAACTATGACAAAAATAATGTTCCTAATTATGTTGGTTCAAATACTTTAATGGAAATGGGTGTTGCTTTATGGTTAGATAAAAAAATATTTCTTTTAAACCCTATTCCAGAAATTGGAGCAAAAGAAGAAATTCTTGCAATGAAACCAATTATTTTAAATGGAAATTTGGAGATGATTAGATGACAAAAAAAACACACAACGACTTAGATAAAAAGGGTTTGCCGACGAGAACTGGCGTTTATCTTGCCCAAGGAGTTTGGCAAGATTTTGAACCAAGAGAAATTGATGTTTATAGACATCCTATAAAAGGATTATGTTGTTTTGCTGATGATTTTGGAAGTGGCGGAACAGAACAAGACGATAGATATGATTGTCATGTTTCTGTCCAATTTTCAGGACTAATTTTCTTAAAAAGAGTTGGAGGTTTTAGAAAATGAAATACGAACCGCGAGAATTTTTTGATAAATACATTGAACTTGAAAAAAATTTAAGAAATCTATGTAATTTAGATGAAGAAGATATTAGAAATTTGCCTGACGAAGTTCTTGCAATAAGATTAGGAAGCACAATAACACAGGCAATTTTTCATCACTCGGGCTTATTGAGCATAAAAAGAAATATTAGAAAAGACTGTTTTGGAAGATTAGTTGTAAGTCATTTTGATGAAATTTTTTTAGAAGATGCTAAAAAATTTTTACAAGAAACTAAACCTTATTTGGAGGAATATGAACATTCCAGAAAATGCGCCGTGGTGTGAAAAACATCGGGCAATTTGTTTTAAAGACGTCAAAGGACAAGAATTATCTATTGACAAAGTTAAGATTTTTTTAAAATCATTTCCAAGAAAAAAAGCAGTTGTTTTGCACGGCCCGCCTGGAACAGGAAAAACTTCGTTAGCTTATGCAATTGCTTATGAAACAGATTCTGAAATTTTAGAACTAAATGCTTCTGATTTAAGAAATAAAAACAAGATTGCAGAAATTGTTCGTCCAGCGTCTGAACAAAGAAGTTTATTTAAAAAAGGAAAAATAATTTTAGTCGATGAAGTTGATGGAATTTCTACTGCTGATCGGGGCGGTTTGGGAGAATTACTTGCGATCTTAGAAAAAACTTCTTTTCCAATTATTATAACTGCGAATGATATTTGGCAACAAAAATTTAATTTGTTAAGACAGAAAGCAGAACTTATTCAAATGAAAGAAGTTGATTATAAAATTGTTTTGGATATTTTGCGGGAAATTTGTGCAAAGGAAAATGTTGTTGTGTCTTCAGATGTTTTGACTTCGATTGCTATTCGGGCGAGGGGAGATATTCGGGCGGCGATAAATGATTTGCAAATTTTATCTAAAATGGAAAGTCCTGATTTGGTTAAGGAAGTTGGTGAGAGAAATAAAGAGCAGTCGATTTTTGGGGCGTTGCAATATGTTTTTAAAAATTCAAAAATCGACGACACGATGATAAGAATTTTTGATGAAGTGAATATGCCTATTGACGAAATTTTTTTATGGATTGAAGAAAATATTCCAATGGAATACCGCGGTGAAGAACTTGCGGAAGCATTTGATGCTTTGTCGTTGGCTGATGTTTTTAGAGGAAGAATTTATAGGCAACAGCATTGGAGATTTATGGTTTATGAATATTTTTTATTGTCGGGCGGAATTGCGGGCGTTAAAAAATATAATAGAACTGGATTTACTTCTTATAGAAAACCGACGAGAATTTTAAAAATTTGGTTAAAGAATCAGAGAGATGCGAAGAAAAAAACCATTTGTCAAAAATATGCTCGGTTGGTTCATACTTCTTTGAAAGAAGCAATGAGGGATTTTTTGCTAATAAAACAAATTTTGAAAAGTCAAGAAATTAGAAAAGAGTTGAAACTTTCTCAAGAAGAAATTGAATATTTGGAAAAGCCTGTTTTTGCTTGATGACGACGACGCCCGCACGACGAACGACGACGCGCGCGGATTTTTTGGTATTCAAAAGTTTTCTGCATTCTGCAAGAAAACTTTTTTAACTGACGATTTTGGTAATGTGATGACGGATTTTTAATAGAATTTTTTATTGTATAATTTTATAGAATTAATTTTCTTCTAACAACTTCCACTTGAAGTTCCTGATGTTGAACTTAATGTTTCTTCGCAAGTTGTAGGTGCTGTTGTAAATGCAGAACAAACTGCTTGCTTGTAAGCTTCTGCTGTTCGTGACACAGAAACTAAAACACCATTTACAACCAAACTTGGAGAACCTGAAACTCCTGCGTCTTTTGCTTTGTTATAATGTTCTTCTAATAATGCTTCTCCTTTTGTTTCTACGCAAGATAAAACAGCGTCGCTGTTAATTCCTAATGATTTCATTAATTTTACTGATTCTTCTAAATCACAATCTGCGTCTCCAGAACATTTTGTATAAATTTCATTTGCGAAAGTTTCTGCATAATCCCAATAATCAAATCCTAAATCTTGGATGCAAGCCTGGATTTTATTTTGCTGAACTTCGAAATCGCCGTGCCCTGCGTAATATAAGTAAACTTTGAAGTTTGCAGAATCTCCTAATAATTTTGCGACTTCTGAAAAAGGTGCTAATGCTGTGACGCCGTAAGGACAATAACTCCAAATAAATAATTCTGCTGTTGGAATTTCTTTTTGCGGAACTTCTTCTTGTGTATTTGTGTTTGTATTAGTATTTGTTGTAGATGTTAAAGGGTATAAACTTGAAATCATATTTTTTCCGTCTTTAGTTGTATATACAGAAACTTCTTGTTCATCAATATTTAATGTTACAAAATAAAGTCCTTGTTCTTCTGTTACACTGATTAATTCTGCATCCATTCCTTGAGATTTTGCAAAATCAACGACGGCATTTCCTGCGATTGTGGGATTTACTTTTGGTTCTTGATTTAACGCAATCGACAAAACTAACAAAACAGCGAGGACAATTGTCGCTACAGCCCAATAATTTTTAGAAAGATTTTTTATTGTGCTTTTGAATTTTTTTGTTTCTTGTTCTTCAGCCATATTTTGTTTAAAAGAATTTTGTTTATAAATGTTTTGTAAACTGCGAATACGATTAGTTTTAAAAATAATGTTTTCCTTAACTTTCCATGGAAAATGTCGAGAAAAAAGTTTTATCAACAATTAAGAAATATAAATTATTTTCAAAAGGAGAAAAAATAGTTGTTGCTTTGTCGGGCGGGAAAGATTCTACTTCTGTTTTGTATCTTTTAAATAAACATAAAAAAATTTTAGAAATTTCTGTCGAGGCAATGATGATTGAACTAGGTTTTGGACAAAGTTTTGAAGGAAAAGAGAACTTAATTAAATTTTGCAAAGAATTAGGAATTAAATTTACTTTGTTGAAATTAAATTCAAAACAAAAATCCTCTTTATTAGGTGCTGAGAAAAAAGGATTTAATACTTGTTATGTTTGTGGAATTTTAAAAAAAAGATTAATTAATAAATTTGCATTAGAAAATAATTTTGATAAAGTTGTTACAGGACACAATTTAGACGACGGCGCCGAAACAATCTTAATGAATTTTTTAAAAGGAAATATTTTTTCAGGCGCAAGCACAGAACCAATTACAAAAAAGCAAGAAAAACTTATTCAAAGAGTTAAACCATTATTTTTTATTTCTAATAAAGAAGTTGAAAAGTATGCTAAAAAAATGAAATTCCCTGTCGTATTTACAAGGTGCCCTTATTTAAAATCAACTTACCGCCTCGGAGTTAGACAAGGTTTTGAAATTGTTAAGTTAGACAACAAAAAGAAATTAAAAATTGTTGAGAACTGGCTAAAGTTAATTCCAAAGTTAAGAAAAAAAGATTTAAGAGAATTTAAAAAATGTGAAATTTGCGGAGTTACTTGTTCAGGAAAAATTTGTTCTGCTTGTTCTGTCGGGTTAAATTGAATATATATTTTTGAGTGTAATAGTTTTTATAAAGATTGGATTTTGTTTTTTGTAATGCAAACACTTTACATAAAAGAGGAATCTCTTCCTGTTGCATGGGAAAGAGCTGTTTTGGAAACTTGGGAGAAAGGTGCGAGATTTAAAACAGAATATGATAAACCTGGAGATCCTGAAAGTAGAGATGTTTGTGCAATGATTCACGTTACTAATCCGTTAGCTGAACCAAGAATTCACAAAGCTTTTCCAGGAGGTTTAGATGATTTAGAAATTTACAGATTAGAAGTTTTAGAAGGAGTTCACGACCATTGGATTGCACCTGAAGAAGGAAAATGGGAATATACTTATCACGAAAGATTGTTTGATTATAAGGTTCCTGGACTTCCACCAATTAATCAAATTGATGCAGTTGTTGAAAAATTAAGAGAAGCACCGCACACTCGACGAGCACAAGCAGTTACTTGGAAGGCTTGGGAAGATATTGGAATTCATGACCCTGCGTGTTTGCAGAGAATGTGGTTTAGATGTGAAAAAGGAGAAGATGGAAAAGATAAATTAAATCTAAATATGCATATTAGAAGTAACGACGCATTCAAGGCAGGTTTTATGAATATGTTTGCATTTACAGAATTGCAAAGAAAAGTTGCAGAAAGATTAGGTGTTGATGTCGGAGAATATGTTCATATTGCAGATTCATTTCATATTTACGGAAGCTACTTTTCAGAATTTGAAGGATTTTTAAAATCTGTTCAAACTCGCCCTGATAGATATTTTACAACTGAATTTGCACAACCAATGTTTAATGAGGGAAGAATAAGAGTTTTAGGAGAAGTTTTATCTGAAAAAGGATTACCTTTAGAAAAAGCAAGAGTTGTTTATAATGCATTAGGAGAAGAATATAAACTACAAGTTAAACCTGCGATTAAAGATTTGATTGGAGTTGATTAGATGGCCCCAGAAAAAATAAAAGTTCCTTTTGGATTTTATATGGTTTTAGAAGGTGGGGAAGGTTGCGGTAAATCTACTCAAAGAAAACTTCTTGTTCAAAGGTTATTAAAAGATGGTTATGATGTTTTTGATAAAGAACTGAGAGAGCCTGGAACAACTCCTGCAGGAGAAGCAATAAGAAGTATTTTATTAAGTTCTGATTTTGGACTAAATCCCGAAACACAAGCTTTTCTTTACTTAGCTGCAAGAGCTGATGTTTTTCCAAAAGTGATTAATCCTGCTTTAGATAATGGACAAGTTGTTGTTGCAGACAGAAGCGGTTTATCTACAAAATCTTACCAAGGTTATGCGGGGGGAGTTAATTTGGGATTTATTGACAAAGCAAATGCAATTGCATTAAGAGGAAGAACTTATTCCTTCGGAATTATTATTGATGTTAATCACGAAAACGCACTTGAAAAAATTGCACAAGAAAGAAAATTAGATGATATGGAAAGAAAAGGACTTGAATTTCACAAAAAAGTTAATGAAGGATACAGAGAAATTGTTCGACAAGACCCCCCTAGATTTTCTTTAGTAAAATATAGAGAAGGAAATATTCAAGGAATGGCTGATGAAATTTATCAAATTACAAAGGATAGAATTGATAAGGCAATTGCACAAAGAAGTAAGTAATCATTTTTAAAAAGTAACGGCAATTTTTTCAAAATTGATTTTTGTTAACTATTGTTAACAAAAGTATGTTGTGGAACACAGAAATCTTTAAATAGTGTTTTAATTTTTGATTGCTTGTGCCCCCCACAAATTGTAGGCATAAGAGGTGCTATATACAATATATTGTACTTCTTTTGAAATGACAAATACTATGTTATGTCCATATTGCACCCACGCTGAGACGAAAGTTACTGATAAAAGAGATAATGAAGCAGTAACACGAAGAAGAAGAGAATGTTTGAAATGTGGGAAAAGATTTACAACTTATGAAAGAGTTGAATTGGACTTGAATGTAATTAAAAAAGATGGTACTCGCCAGAAATTTGATAGAGATAAATTAGCAAGAGGAATTGAAAAGTCGTTTGAAAAATTAAATGTTGGAAGTGATGTTATTGAGGATTTAATTGATGAAATTGAGGCGAGAATTTATAGGGTTGCAAAGGACAAGGATATTTCAAGTTCGAAAATCGGGGAAGTTGTTATGGAAAAATTAAGGAAAGTAAACAAGGTTGCGTATATTCGGTTTGCAGCAGTTTATCGAGAGTTTGCTGATTTAGAAGATTTTAAACAGGAGTTGAAAAAACTGAAAGAATAATGAATCTAAATGAATATCAAAAGATGGCGAAAGTTACTGCGAAAAAAGATTTTGGTAGTCCTGCTGAAGAAATAATGTGTTGGGGGTGCGGGATTTCTGGAGAAGCGGGGGATGTTGCGTCGTGCATTAAGAAAACTTTTGCTCATAAAAAAGATGTTAAAGACGGAATAAAAGAAAACATCGGCGACATGTTGTGGTATTCTGCAATGATTTGCAATTTTTTCGGGTGGAATATGGAAGACATTTTAAATCAAAATATTGAAAAATTAAAAGCAAGATTTCCAGAAGGTTTTAATTATGATTCTGTAAATAGGGACATGATAAAATGGAGTGGTGTTGAAATTAAAAATGAATTGAAAGGAGATGTCCCCGAAAATAATTAATGGTAAAAAAAATTAGAAAGCGTGACGGGAGTGTAGTTTTTTTTGAAAAAGAAAAAATTGCAAATGCGATTTGGAAAGCTGTTCAGTCAGTTGGGGGGCATAATCGGGAGAGAACAGAAGAACTTGCTGAATCTGCTGTTGCTGAATTAGATAGAAAGTTTGGTGAAAATGGGATTCCGTCTGTTGAAGAAGTTCAGGATTTAGTTGAAAAAACTTTGATTGAAGAAGGACATGCGAAAGTTGCTAAAGCGTATATTCTTTACAGAAAAACGCATGAGGAATTAAGAAATGTTAAAGGACTTTTTGATACTATCGAGGCTGTTGAAGATTATATTGGTTTGAATGATTGGATGGTTAAAGAAAATTCGAATATGGGTTATTCTTTGCAAGGTTTGAATAATTATATTGCGACGAAGATTATTACAAATTATTGGATGCGACGGGTTTATCCTGAAGCAATTAGAAAAGTTCACGAGTCAGGTGATTTGCATATTCATGATTTAGGAACCTTGGGGGCATATTGTTTTGACGACACTACAAAAATATTAACTGAAGATGGATGGAAATTTTTTAAAGATGTTAAGGAAGGGGAAAAAGTTGCGACGAAGAATTTGAAAACAGGAGAATTGGAATTTCAAGTTCCTTATGCAAAACAAATTTATAATTATTCTGGAGAAATGTATTCTTTTGAAGGGCGGGACGTTTCTCTTTTAGTTACTCCGGAACATAGACTTTTGGTGAGAAGAAAACATAAGAAAATTTGGGAGTTTGTAAATCCTCCTGAATTTAAATATGGAATGGAATTTGATAAAAAAGTTTTATGGAAAGGAGAAAATAAAGAAATTAAAATTGCAGAAGTCAAGGGGGGAAATAGAAAAAAGATTTTAGGAAAGTTTGATGTTGGAGATTATCTTGAATTTATGGGGTGGTATATTTCTGAGGGTTCTGTCTATGAACCAAACAAAGGAGATTATAGAATTAGTATTGCACAATCTGAGAAAAAATATAGAAATGAAATTTTGGATTTATTAAAAAAAATGAATTTAAATTTTAATAATTCTTCAAAAGAAAATATTCATTTACATTCTAAGGATTTGTTTTATCATTTAAAGATTCTTGGAAAATCTGGAGAAAAATATATTCCTACTGAAATTAAAAAATTAGAACCAAAATTAATTGAAAGATTTTTAACTGCATTGTTTAAAGGCGACGGCTCTTTTTCCGAAGGTAAATTATTAAAATATTATACTAAATCAAAAAGATTAGCAGAAGATGTTGCTGAATGTTTGTTGAAGATTGGTTTGTGCGGGACAATTAGTAAAAGAAAAGGAATGAATATTTATTTAGTTTCTGTAGAAAATAAACATTTGACACCAATTTATCGAGGAAAAGTTTTGAAGAAAAAATATTCTGGAAAAGTTTATGATTTTTCTGTTAGAAATTCTACATTAGTAGTTATGAGGGAAGGAAAAATTGTTGTTTCTGGAAATTGTGTGGGGTGGGATTTGAAAGATTTATTAACTGTTGGTTTTACAGGGGTTGTTGGAAAAGTTCAGAGTAAGCCAGCAAAACATTTGAGAACTGCGTTGGGGCAAATTGTTAATTTCTTTTATACTTTGCAAGGGGAAACTGCAGGAGCACAAGCATTTTCTAATTTTGATACTTTGCTTGCACCATTTATTTACTATGATAAATTAGAATATAAAGATGTTAAACAGATTTTACAAGAATTTGTTTTTAATTTAGCTGTGCCGACGAGGGTGGGATTTCAAACGCCTTTTACAAATATTACTATGGACTTGAAAGTTCCGTCGTATATGAAAAATGAACCAGTTGTTATTGGTGGAAAATTGATGGATAAAACTTATTCTGAATTTGAAAAAGAAATGGAGATGATTAATAAGGCGTTTGCAGAATGTATGTTAGAAGGTGATGCTTCTGGGCGGGTTTTCACATTTCCAATTCCAACTTATAATATTACAAAAGATTTTGATTGGGAAAATCCTAATCACAATTTGATTTGGGAAATGGCTGCGAAATACGGGATTCCTTATTTTTCTAATTTTATTAATTCAGATATGAATCCCGAGGATGCGCGAAGTATGTGTTGTCGTCTTCGTTTAGATCAGACAGAACTAAGAAAAAGGGGGGGCGGATTATTTGGTGCAAATCCTCAGACAGGTTCCATAGGTGTTGTTACAATAAATATGCCTCGGCTAGGTTTTGTTTCAATTGATGAAGAAGATTTTTTTGCTCGGCTTGATAGATTAATGGAACTTGCAAAAGAAAGTTTGGAAATTAAGAGAAAGACAATTGAGAGATTTACTGAAGTTGGGCTTTATCCTTATTCAAAATTTTATTTGAGAATGGTTTTTGAAAGATTTGGACAATATTGGAAAAATCATTTTGCAACAATTGGTTTGTTGGGATTAAATGAATCAATTATTAATTTTATGCCGGGGGAAAATATTACGACGGAAAGAGGGAAAGTTTTTGCTGAAAAAGTTTTGAATTTTATGAGAGAAAAATTAGAGGAATATCAAACAGAGACGGGGAATATTTATAATTTGGAAGCGACGCCAGGGGAAGGAACAACTTATAGATTTGCTCGGCTTGATAAAAAAAGATTTGGAAGAATTGTTTGTGCAAATGAAGAAGCTTTTAAAAATGCTGGGGCGAAACCATATTATACAAATTCTTCACAACTTCCTGTTGGGTATACTGATGATTTGTTTGGGGCGTTGGAATTACAAGATAATTTGCAAACAAAGTATACTGGCGGAACTGTTTTTCATGCATTTATTGGAGAGAAATTAAATAAAGAAAGTGCTAAAATTTTAGTAAGGAAAATTTCTGAAAAATTTCACTTGCCTTATTTTACTTTGACGCCGACTTTTTCGATTTGTCCTATTCATGGATATATTGCAGGAGAACATGAATATTGTCCGAAATGTGCAGAAGATCCAGATGATAATATTGAAAAAGGGATTGTTGTTAAACAGGATTTAATTGGAAGGCAAGATGGTTCTGTTAGTGATAAGAAAATTCAGTTTGTTAAAAGGAGCATCAGCGACGAGGTTTCGACTGAAAGGCGAGATATTATTATTAGCACTTTTACAAACTTAAAAGAGCAACTAAATCAAAGAGGTGAAAATGGGAAAGAAAACTAAGTGCGAAGTTTATTCCAGAGTTTGTGGTTATCTTAGGCCAGTCCAACAATGGAATGAAGGAAAGCAAGAAGAATTCAAAGACCGAAAAAACTTTCTGCCAAAAACTGAATAAGTTTTTAAGTTAAATTTTGATTTTTTAAGATGAAAATATGCGGAATTGTAAAAACAACTTTGATAGATTATCCTGGAAAAGTAGCTTGCGTTATTTTTTTAGAAGGATGTAATTTTAGATGTGGGTTTTGTCATAATCCTGAGTTGGTTTTATTAGATTCTGAAGAGCATAAAAAAATTGAAAATAAGGAAATTTCTGAAAAAGAATTTTTTGATTTTTTAGAAAAAAGGAGAAATCAATTAGAAGGAGTTTGTATTACTGGCGGAGAACCTTTGTTGACTTTGAAGGAAGAGTTTTTAAGAAAAATAAAACAAAAAGGATTTTTAATTAAACTAGACACAAATGGGAGTTTTCCGTCGAGGTTGAAAGAATTTATCGACAAAAAATTAATTGATTATGTTGCAATGGATGTTAAATCTTCAAAAGAAAAATATCAAGAAGTTACAAATTCAAAAATTGACGTTAGTAAAATTGAGGATTCAATTAAAATAATAATGTCTTCTTTTTCTGATAAAAAAATTCAGGGTTATGAATTTAGAACAACGATTGTTAAAAAATATCATAATAAAGAAGAAATGAAAAAAATTGGTGAGTGGTTAAGTTCGTTATCAAAAGAAGTAGGGGTTAATAAACCAAAAATTTTAAGTTTACAAGGTTTTAAAAATAAGGGGAAATTAATTAATGAAGAATTCAAAAAAGAAAAAGATGTTTTTGAAGAATATCTTTTAGAAATACAAGATGAAATAAAAGATTTTTTTGAAGAAGTTGAAGTGCGGGTTTAGAAAAATGAAAAAAATACACATTCTCGGAAAAGATGCAAGTAAAATAAAAAATTTAAAAGAAAAATTAGAACAAAGAGATTTTGTTTATGTTGATGAAAATCCAGAACTTGTAATTTGTTATGGTGGCGACGGAATGTTCTTAATTGCAGAAAGAGTTTTTCCAGGCGTTGAAAAATTATTAATAAAAGATAGTTTAGTTTGCAATATGGGGCACGACATTTCAATAGAAGAAATAATTGACTTATATAAAAAAGGAAATTATGATGTTGAAGAAATAAAAAAATTAAAAGCAGTTTTCAAGGGAAAATTTGAAACCAGAGAATTAATTGGAGTAAATGATATTGTTATAAGAAATTCTTTACCAACCGAAGCAATTCGTTTTAAAGTAAATAATTCAAATATTTTAATCGGCGACGGCGTTGTTGTTGCAACAGCCTACGGAAGTAATAAAGGTGCATACTTTTATTCAATTTGCAGAAAAAATTTTAAAAAAGGAATTGGAGTTGCATTTAATAATATCTCCGAAGAAAAAAATTGTTTAATCCTCGATGAAAATGATTTTGTTGAAATTGAAATTGTGCGAGGGCCCGCAGTTTTAGTTGCAGATAATAATCGCGATTTTGTTAATTTACAAGAAGGAGATAAAATTTTAATAAAACAAATTAATGATGTTGCTCGAAGGATTGTTTTGAAAAAATAAGAATATATATTTTAGAGTATAGATGTTTTTATAAATGGTTTTTGTTTTTTTGGGAGATGGTGATTATTGGAATTACTGGAACTAATGGTGCTGGAAAAGGGACAATTGCAGATTATCTTTTGAGTAGTTTTGGATATTCTCATTTTTCTGTTAGAGGTTTGTTAATTGAAGAATTAGTAAGACGGGGGAGAGAGGTAGATAGGCAGGGTTTAATTGATGTTGCAAATGAAATGAGGGCGGAACAGGGACCCGCAGTTTTAGTTGAAGAATTATATGGGCGAGCTGTTGCATCTGGAGGAAATTGTGTTATTGAAAGTTTGAGATGTCCTGGAGAAGTCGAGGCATTAAGAAAAAAACCCGATTTTTATTTGGTTGCTGTTGATGCTGAGCAAGATTTAAGATTTAAGAGAAATTCTATGAGGGGAAGTGTTACAGATAATGAAACTTTTGAAAGTTTTGTTGAAAAAGAAAAACAAGAAATGGATTCTAAAGAACCATTTAAACAAAATATCTCTTGGTGTGTTGCTAATGCAGATTATTTACTTTTAAATAATCGAAGTTTGAATACTTTTGAAAATAATATGGAACATTTTTTTGGAAATTTAGATGAACAAGGAAGATTAACAAGAAGGCCCACATATTCAGAGATTGCAATGCTAGAAGCTTATGTTTGGTCTGCTCGTTCTACTTGTTTAAGAAGAAAAACAGGTGCTGTTATTTTAAATGAAGATAATGAGGGAATTTCTCAAGGGTATAATGGTTCTCCGAGAGGAATTGATAATTGTATTGACTTAGGATATTGTGAGAGACAAAAGCAAAATATTCCTTCTGGGCAGAGATTAGAAGTTTGTAATGCTGTTCATGCTGAGGCAAATTCAATTTTAAATGCAGGAAGACAAGGAAGAAGTGTTGTTGGAGCAACAATGTATGCAACTACCTATCCCTGTTCGTTGTGTGCAGGATTAATTGTTAATTCTGGTATTAGAAAAGTTACTTATGATTCTCCTTATCCTGAACCAAATGGAAAAAGAATTTTAAGTAAGGCTCAAGAAAAAGGCAAAATAGAAGTTGTAAGATTTGAAGGTGTAAAGCCGAGGGCATTTAATAGGCTTTTTCAAACTGCTTAAAGCATAATTTTTTAAACTAAACTTTTGTATTTGATTTGTGTGGCTCCTTGCCGGATCCGCACTCTTGTAGTGCATAGGCAAGATAGTCAAGAGCACGGCTCCGTAGCTCAGCTTGGTAGAGCACTGGACTTTTACCTAAGAGAACCTAGGTTCCCTTGTGGTTCAACCCTCCTAAGATACGCGACTTTGTCGCATCTTAAAGAAAGAAATCCAGGTGTCGCGGGTTCAAATCCCGTCGGGGCCATTTTTATTTTTTATTTTTTTAAATGACGACGGACGACGCCTACCACCAACGACGCACGCGATTTTGAAATGTGTCGACGGGTTTTTAATAGAAATGGGCATTGATTTTATGATAAAATAATTTTTGGTTGGAATTGTTCGGCGTTTTTTATTTGAAAGTAAAATGCGTTTTTCTTCGGCGATTATGAAATTAAAATTTTTGCAAAAAATTATAATTTGTTTTTACTTCTTATTTTAGAAAAATGATTTGAAGAATCTTTTGGGGCGTTACTAATTTTTATGAATTTATAGTGTGCAGATTTTGTTTGTTTTTTACATTTAGGGCAATTTTCTTTTGTTGTGTATTCGCAACAGAAGTCGCATTTTTTTAATTTGTCTGGCATGTTAGTTTTTGATTTCTTCGAAATCAATTTCGCAATTATTTTGTTTTGCAGATTTTTGCATTTCATCGACGATTATTTGCATTTGTTGTTTTCCTTGCTTGAAATCTTCAGCGCTTAGTTTTAGCATAAAATTTCCTGCAGAAATATAATTTATTTTTGTTTTTTCATTTGCTTTTGAGAATATATTTTTTATCTTTTTTATTCCATCAGATTCAAGACATTTTATTTTTATTTTTTGGATTAATTCAATTTGTTTTTTTCTTTTTTCTGTAATTTTTTTTACTTGTTCTATTTTGTTCGACGGAATATACTTTTTTATAACTGATTCATTTTGTTTTGCTTTTTCAATAAATTCTTTTAATGATGAAAAATCTTTTTCTATTTTTTGATTTGTTTTTTCAAAATCTTCTTTTAGGATTTGTTTTAATCCTAATTTTATTGTTTGAGTTTGTTTGTATTCTTGAAGAACTTCTTTTTTTTCTTTTGAGGAAACTCTTCTTAATGACAAATCAATTTGCGTGCCGTCGTTGGAAATTCTTAAAACTTTACAAACTATTTGTTTATTTGGAACAACGTATTCTCTTAAATTTTTTATTCTTCCCGATGCAATTTCTGATGAAATTATTGTTCCTCTTTTATTGTCTTCGAGAGTTACAAATACTACGTTGTTTGAAATGCTTTCTACTTTTCCGAAAACTAAATCGCCTTCTTGTAGTTCCATAATTGTATCAATAAATCGTGGTTTTAAAAGTTATAGTTTTAATCCAAATCTTTTTAAAGGTGATTTTTTATGACTAATAAGAGGAAATTTAGAAATCTAAATTCTCGGAATAAAATGTCAGTAAAAGAAATTAAGGAAGGAATTGAATTAGGGAAAGTTTTTTTTGGTATTAAACAGGTTTTGAAAAACTTGTCTGGAAAAAAGAAATTGAAAAATATTTTTGTTGCAAAAGATGCTCGTGAAGAAACAATAAAAAAACTTGAGAATGCGAAGATTAATTTTGTTGTTTTAAAATCTAAAGAAGATATTGCGAAAGAGCTTGGTTTGGATTTTGCGAGCGAGGTTTATTCTATAAAATGATAAATACAATTGATATGCAACAAATGAGGTATATTAATTTGTTTGAACAGGTTTGTAAGGTTTCGACAAAGCATTGTTTTTTTTATAATAATATGATTGTATTTTTTGTTCCTAAAGAAAAAGTTTCGTTTGCCGTCGGAAAAAACGGAATGAATATGAAAAAACTTGGGGATATTTTAAGAAAAAGAATAAAGGTTGTTTCTTTTTCAGATAATGAAAACGATTTACATAAATTTGTTTCTGCAATTGTTGAGCCTATGGCATTTAATAAAATCGAATTGAATGGTAGCGAAGTTGTTATTTCTGCGGGTCGGCAAAATAAGGCGGCGTTGATTGGAAGAAATCATCAGAGAGAGAAAGAACTTGGGGAGATTCTTAAAAACTTTTTTAAGGTTGATAAGTTAAGAATTGTTTGAGAAAAATTTATTTGGTTTTTTAAACTTCGTCGGTGAAAGACACAAAGGTTTATAAAGGTCAAACATTTAAAAACCTTACGCTAAATTTTATTTAAAATGTCTGTAAAAAAATGTCCTGAGTGCGGGAGTTCTCATTTGATTTATGATGATTCAAAAGGAGAAGTTATTTGTGGTGATTGTGGTTTGTTAGTTGAAGAAAAAATGGTGGACACTTCTCACGAATTAAGAAGTTTTGATAAGACCGAGAAAAAATCTCGTGGCGGTGCGCCTATGTCAATGCAAAAATTTGATAAGGGGTTGACTACGAATGTTGGGGAGATTTCTGATATTTATCGTCTTGATTCGACGCAACAGACAAGAAAATATTTAAGACTTAAAAAATGGCAAGAAAGAGTTTCTACTTCGATTGAGAGAAATCTTCGGCTTGCGATGTCTGAATTGAGGAGAGTTTCTTCATTTTTGGATTTGCCTTCGGTAGTGCGAGATGAGGCAGCGAGAATTTATAATTTCGTTTTGCAAAGAGGTTTAGTTCGTGGGAGAAGTATGGAATCTGTTATTGCATCTTGTATTTACGCTGCGTGTCGTTCATATAATATTCCGAGGACTTTAGATGAAATTTCTGTAGCTTCTGAAGTTGAAAGAAAGGAAATTGGAAGAACTTATAGATTTATTATTCGAAAAATTAGTTTGAAGGTTAAGCCGTCTTCGCCAAAGGATTATATTTCGCGTTTTTCTTCTACTTTGCATTTATCTCCTAAATCTCAAAATGAAGCATTAAAAATTTTAAAGAGGGCGGAGATTTCTGAATTGACTTCAGGACGGGGACCCGCAGGAATTGCGGCTGCTGCGTTGTATGTCGCGGCATTATTAAATGATGAAAAGAAAACTCAACGGGAAGTTGCAGATGTTGCAGGAATTACCGAAGTTACAATTAGAAATCGTTATAAAGAATTATTAGATAGATTGGACTTAGAAGACAAATTAAAAATAAAAGAAAATGAAAAAAAGAAGTCGAAAAATTAATCTTCTTCAATTTCTTCAAGTTCATCAAAGTCGTCTTCAAATTCCTCTTCTTCATTTATTGTGTTTTCCATTTTACCTCTTTATTTTATTAAAATTATTTTATTTGTAGAGTTTATAAGTTTTTTTGCGTTTGTTTTTTTATGAGAAGATTTATAAACTGGGAATTTTTTTATTTAATGCGAAGTTAGAAGTATATTATTATATTAATATCAAATTCATATTCACTTACTGGTTTCCAGTTTAAAATATTTTCTAACTAAGTTAACTAAATGGAGTAAATTAAAATGGCTAAAATAAGTCCAACGTCAATAAAATATTCAATTGTTGCAGATTTTGCTTCAGAAGGGCCAATTGACAAACCCGACGTTATCGGTGCGTTGTTTGGGCAAACGGAGGGTTTGCTTGGAAGCGATATGGAACTTCGAGAATTACAAAAAGAGGGTAAGATTGGGAGAATTGAAGTTGAATTGACGACGGAAAATGGAAAGACAAAAGGAGAAATTATAATTCCGTCTGCTTTAGATAAAACTGAGACGACAATTATAGCTGCGTCTTTGGAAACTATTGACAAAATTGGGCCGACTGATGCTTCGATAACAATCAAAGAAATTGAAGATGTTAGGGGAAGCAAACGAGATTATATTATGGAACGGGCAAAGAAGTTGCTTGCAGGTATAAAGAATGAAGGAATGGATTCTACTGAAATGGGAACAGAACTTCGAGAGTCAACTCGGGCAATGAAAATTACTGAGTATGGCGACGAAAAACTTGCAGCAGGTGATTTGTCTGGAAATGAGATAATTGTAGTTGAAGGGCGGGCAGATGTTGTTAATATGTTGAAGCAAGGGATCAATAATGTTATTGGAATGAATGGAACAAAACTTCCAAAAGAAATTGCAGAACTTGGAAAAGAAAAAGAATTAACTCTTTTTGTCGACGGAGATCGGGGCGGAAAATTAATTGCCAAGAATGTTTGCGACAATGCTAATATAAAATTCATTGCAGTTGCTCCTGATGGAAAAGAAGTTGAAGAACTTGCTGGAAAAGAATTGCATCAGGCGTTACGAAAAAAAGTTTCTGCTGAAGAATTTTTAAAAGGAATTGGGGAATCTTCTAATGGAAAAAGTTTTTCAAGAAATTATTCTGAAAATTACAGAAGAAGTTTTGATAATAGCAGAGTTGAGGAATTTGTAGCAAAAGAAAAACGAGATTTTGGTTCTGAAGACAAGAAAAAAATTCGTGGAATGTCTGATGAAATCAAAGGAAAAAATGTTACAATTCTCGACGAGGATTTGAACGTTGTTAAGGTTGTTCCTGCTTCAAAACTTAATTTTTTGAGAGAAGAAAATGCTTTTGTTTTGATGGTTGCAAATGCAACTTCAGGTATTGTTGAAAGTGCAGAGAAATTAAAAGCAAAGGCAGTTGCAGCGAAAACATTTGGTAAAATTTCTGATACTAACATTGAATTAATTTCATTGTAAATTTATAATCTGCGTCGAGATTTTCGACGCGGTTTTTTATTTTTTTGATTTGAATTTTTTTATGTAAAATGCTTTTGTTATTTGCAAGTAAAATTTAATAGCATAAAAAAGTCGCTGATTTAATTTCCCACCCTAAACTTCGCTTCGCTCAGTCCCACCCTAATTCGCGACTTTTTCATTTGGGAAATGCTTTTTTCGTCGGCGAAATTATATTTTTTTATTAGAGATTTAAAATTATATTTTTGAAAGATTTAAATAGTATTTTGTTTTTAATATTCTATGTTTAAAAAAAGAGTGATCAGTGAAAGCATTCTCGAGAATAAATTCGCGCAGGTTTGGGTTGAGACGGTAATTTATACTTTGATAGGGTTGTCTGTAATTGGTATTTTGTTGGCTGTTGTTAATCCGAAGATAGATTCTATGAAAGATAAACTTGCGATTGAGCAAAGTATTGATTCTATGGATAATATTCATAAATTAATAAATGAAATTGGTGTTGCAGGGAATCGGAGAATCATTGATTTAAAGGTTGGAAAAGGTGTTTTTGTTATTGATTCTGAAAATGATGTTCTTTATTGGGAAATTGAATCAAGTTATAAATTTGGGGAGGTTGGTGCAGAAATTCCTTTTGGAAATCTGAAAGTTTTAACAACAGAAGCGTCGCCGTGGAAAGTAAAAATCTTTGTAGAATATTCACAGGATTTGAAGTTTGATAATGAGAATGAGGGAAGTAAGGAATTTATGCAGGCACCGACGCCATATTCGCTTTTTGTAGAAAATTTGGGTAGTAATATAATTAATTTTAGAGAATGAATTTGTTTTAAATTAAAAAAGATTATAAACCTCTTTTATTATTTATGTTAGTTGAAAATGGGTGATATAAAACTTAATCTTAGTCCGCAAGTGCCTGTTGTGCCTCACTTTGATGACAAGACATTGATTGATGTTCGTTATATGGTAATTTCTCCTTTTGTTTCAATTCATATTTATTTTGACGAGAAAATTGGGGAAGTTGTTTATGAGGTGGAGGAGCCGATTTTGGAAGATGTTGATAAAGAAAATTTGTTGAAAATTGAAGAGGCGATGCGGGAAATTGTGAATGTGAATATTGTTGTGGAGAAAACTGAGGAAGCTTTGATTGATTATATTGATAAGACCGCTCATTTGATAATTTCAGAATTGAGTTTGAAAATTGAAGAAAGTGTTTATGAGAAAATTTTTTATTATTTGTATAGGGATTTTATTGGGTTGAATGAGATTGAAGCGATGATGAGAGATTATTATATTGAAGATATTGAATGTAATGGGGCAGGAGAACCAATTTACATTGTTCATAGAATTTTTAGAAATTTAAAAACTAATGTTCAGTTTGATGATGTTGATGGGCTCGCGGGTTTTGTTGAAAAACTTGCACAGAAAACTGGGAGATATATTTCTTATGCTACGCCTTTGCTTGATGGGAGTTTGCCTGATGGAAGTAGAGTTAATGCAACTTATACAAAAGATGTTACTTCGAAAGGACCGACATTTACAATTAGAAAATTTACAAAAACACCTTGGACACCGACGCAATTAATTGGACTTCATACTTTGTCGCCAGAAATGCTTGCTTACTTTTGGATTTTGCTTGAATACAAATCAAATATTATGATTGTCGGGGGAACTGCGTCGGGTAAAACAACTTTATTGAATGCTCTTGCGTTTTTTATTCCGCCGGAAAATCGAGTTGTTTCAATTGAAGATACGCGGGAGATAAATCTGCCGAGGGAAAATTGGTTGCCGTCTGTTGTTAGGACAGGAATTTCGCAAGGAGGAATTGGGGATGTTGATATGTTTTCTTTGTTGAAAAATTCTTTTAGACAGAATCCCGATTATGTAATTGTTGGGGAAGTTAGGGGAAAAGAAGCTTCTGTTTTGTTTCAGGGAATGGCGTCGGGGCACGCTTCAATTTCTACAATGCATGCAGATTCTGTTGAAACATTAGTTAGAAGATTGGAAACTCCGCCGATTGAATTAAGTCCTGCTTTATTGAATGGTTTGGATGCTGTTGCAATTATGACGCACGCGATTGTAAATCAAAGAGAAACAAGACGGCTTCGTGGAATTGTTGAGGTTGTAAATGTTCAAAATGATGGGACTGCGACGACGAATACTCCTTTTAGTTGGAATCCTGCAGATGATAATTTTTATTTTAAAAAAGATAGTAAAATATTTACTAAAATTTCAGAGAGGTATGGACTTTCAATTGAAAAGCTTCACAAAGAATTTGAAACAAGGACAAAAATTTTGTATGGAATGTTTCAGCAAAAAATTCTTTCTTATGAAGAGGTGCAGAGAGTTATTACTGATTATCATAAAAGTCCGCAAGTTGTTTTGAAAAAATTTGGAATTAATTAGATATTCAATTTCGGTGATTACGAATTACGAACCACGCCTACCACCAACGACGCACGCGATTTGTTAATGTGCTAACGGATTTTTAACAGAAATGGGCATTGATTTTATGATAAAATAATTTTTGGTTGGAATTGTTCGGCGTTTTTTTGTCTAATAAAATTTGTTTAGAATTGTGAAACTTTTTTGCTATGACTTGTTCGACGTTTGTTATTTGCAATTAAAGTTTAGTAGCATAAAAATTCGCTGATTTAATTTCCCACCCAAACGCTCGCAAGCTCGCTCCCACCCTAATTCGCGAATTTTTTATTTGTAAAATTATTTTTTCGTCGGCGATTTAAAATATCTTCGGGTTTTATTGTGATTATTTTTGTTATTAAAATCATAATTTAAAAAATCTCAAAAACGACTAAAACTACTATAAAATAATAAAAAGAGAAAGGTTTTTAAAGCGATTTTTGATATTTTGATTATCTAAATTATACTATTTACCAAATGCACGCGTTCCAAGTTAAACACACAAAATTAAAAGAAGATGAATGTGAAAAAATTCTGAAAAAATTTAATATTGCACTTGCGCAATTACCAAAAATATCTAAAAAAGATCCTGCGTTGCCAGAAGGTTGTGAGAAAGGTGACATTATTGCAATCGAGAGAAAAGGCGATTTTGCTGAGATTTATTATAGGGTGGTTATTTAATGGCAGAACATATTTTAGTTAAAGAATTTTTGAAAAATCATTCTCTAGTTGAATCTAATATTCGTTCTTTTAATAATTTTATTGGGGTGAGAATGCAGGAAATTGTAACAGAACTTTCTGAAACAATGCCGAAAGAAGATTTTGAAATTTCTCTTGGAAAAATTTCTGTTGGTAAACCTAATATTGTGGAGGCTGATGGTTCTGTTCGTGCGATTACACCTGCAGAGGCACGATTAAGAAATTTAACTTATTCTTCTCCGATTACTATGGAAATTACAATAAATTATGCTGGGCAAGTTGAAACAGCGGAAGTTGAAGTTGGAAGAATTCCTGTTATTGTAAAGAGTAATGTTTGTAATCTCGACGGGTTGAGCAAAGAAGAAATGATAAAAGATTTTATTGACCCAAAAGATCCAGGGGGTTATTTTATTGTGAATGGAAATGAAAGAGTGATGGTTATGGCTGAAGATTTGGCTTCGAACCAAACATTTATTGAACATCAAAAAACAAGAAATAGATTAATGTTGAGATTGTTTTCACAGAGAGGGGCTTATAAAATTCCTGTTTCTCTTGCTGAAAATAACGAAGGAATTTTAGAAATTTCTTTTTCAAGATTTAGAGATATTCCTGCGATGGTTTTGTTGAAGTCTTTGGGGATGGTTTCCGACGCTGAAATTTCAAAATTAATTGGAAAACAAAATGATTCTTTGATTGTAAACTTTTATGAATATGCTGAAATTGGAAGTGCGAATGATGCTTTGATGTGGATTGCTGAAAAAACTTCTTTGCAAGGAACACAAAAAGAAATGTTGGATAGAGTTAAGCAAAGAATAGATTCTTATTTTTTGCCTCATATTGGGACAAAGAAAGATGCGAGATTGGAAAAGGCGAAAACACTTTGTAAATTTATTAAACAATATTATGTTGCGAAAGAACATCCAGAAGATTCTCTTACAGATAAAGATCATTATGCAAATAAAAGAATTCGATTGTCGGGAGATTTGTTAGCTGATTTATTTAGAGTTCATTTGAATATTTTACTTAGGGAAATTCAACATTCGTTACAGAAAATTGTAAAGAGAAGAAAGTTTTATTCTATTAAGACAATTGCAAAGTCAACTTTGTTTACACATAGAATGGAATCAGCAATTGCAACTGGGAGCTGGATTGGAGAAAGAACTGGCGTGACGCAAAATATGGATAAGACAAATTATCTTGCGATTATGTCTCAGTTGCAAAGAGTTTCGTCGACACTTCCTGGTGAGCAAGAAAATTTCCCTGCGAGAACATTGCATCCAACTCATTATGGAAGATTTTGTCCAATTGAAACTCCTGAAGGAACTGAGATTGGTTTGAGAAAAAATTTAGCTTTGTTGGCGAGAATTTCTACTCGTCCTGAATTTGAATATGAAGATGTTGTAAAAGTTTTGGTTGAAAATGGAATGAATGAAAATGTAGGAAATCTTTCTGTAGATGTTTTTTATAATGGAAGATTTGTTGGTGCTGTTGAATCTGGGAAAAATTTTATGAACTTAATAAGAAATAAGAGGCGGGAAGGAAAATTGCCTATGGAGTTAAGTGTTAATTATGATAAATTTTTGGATTCTATATTTTTGTCAACAGAAGTTGGAAGAGTTTTACGTCCAGTAATTATTGTTGAAAATGGAGTTTCGAGATTGAAACAAGAACATCTTGATTTGGTTTCAAAAGGAATGATGTCTTGGGATGATTTGATTAAAGAAGGAATTATTGAATATCTCGACGCTGCAGAAGAAGATAGTTGTTTGGTTGCTTTGTATGAAAAAGAATTGACTGAAAAAAATACTCATCTTGAAATTGATTTGATTGATTGTCTTGGTGTTGTAACTTCGTTGGTTCCTTATGGAAATCACGACCAGTCAGCTCGTTTGTTGAGAGGTTCGAAAACACAAAAGCAGTCGTTGGGAATTTATGCTGGAAATTTTCCGGTGAGAGTTGATACTGATGTTTCTATTTTGCATTATCCTCAAAAACCTTTAGTTAGAAGTTTTGTTTACGACACTTTGGATATTTATCCTGCTGGACAAAATGTTGTTGTTGCAATTATGCCTTATGAAGGTTATAATATTGAAGATGCTTTGGTTTTGAATAAGTCGTCTGTTGATAGAGGTTTTGGAAGAAGTACGCATTTCCGTCCTTATGATTCTGTTGAGTTAAATTATGCTGGTGGTTTGAAAGATGAAATTTTAGTTCCTGAAAAAGATGTTTCTGGTTATAGAACTGAAGAGAGTTACAAATATTTGGAAGATGATGGTGTTGTTTTTCCTGAAGCTGATTTAGGGGAAGGTGATGTTGTTATTGGAAAAGTTTCGCCTCCCAAATTTTTGTCAGAAGCAAGAGAAATTTCAATTCAAACTAAGAAAGAAAATTCGTCTGCTATGAGGCAAGAAGAAAAGGGAACTGTCGACGGAGTTTTTGTTACGCAGGATAAGGAAGGAAATAAGATTGTGCAAGTTCGGTTGAGAGATTTGAGAATTCCTGAGTTGGGAGATAAGTTTTCAACTCCGCACGGACAGAAGGGTGTTGTTGGTTTTATTGCACCTGAAATGGATATTCCTTTTACTTCGCGAGGAGTTCGTCCTGATGTTATGTTTAATCCGCACGGAATTCCGTCACGTATGACTGTTGGTTATTTAATGGAGTTACTTGCTGGAAAAGTTGCTTCACTTTCTGGGAGAATTGTTGATGCTTCTGCATTTTCTGGAGAGGATTTGGGAAGTTTGGAAGAAAATCTTTCTAAGTTGGGTTTTAGATATAATGGTAAAGAAACTTTGTATAATGGAATTACTGGAAAGTTGATGCCTATGAAAATTTATATTGGAAATATGTATTATTTGAAATTGAGACATATGGTTGCTGATAAAATGCATGCGCGGGCACAAGGAAAAGTTGCTTTATTGACACGACAGCCAATTGAAGGAAGAGCACGGGGCGGTGCTTTGAGATTAGGTGAAATGGAGCAAGAAGCTTTGGTTGGGCATGGAGCATCTTTGTTGTTGAAAGAAAGATATGATTCAGACAAAGTTATAATTCATATTTGTTCAAAGTGCGGTGCAATTTCCGTAGACGACAAAATCCATAGTAAATTAATTTGTCCAATGTGTAATTCGAACCAGATTGAGCCAGTTGAAGTTTCATATGCTTTCAAATTATTAATGGAAGAATTGCAAGGTTTGCATTTATTAACTAAATTTGATTTGAAGAATAAATACGAATGAAACCAATAAAAAAACAAATTAGTGGATTGAAATTTAGTTTGCTTAGTCCTGAGCAGATTAAGAAAATTTCTTGTGCGAAAATAGTTACACCAGAACTTTATGATGTTGATGGTTATCCTGTCGACGGTGGTTTAATGGATTTGAGATTAGGTGCTGTTGACCCCGGGGTTAGATGTAGAACTTGTGGTGGAAGATTAAAAGAATGTCTTGGACATCCTGGAATGATTGAACTTGCTCGTCCTGTTTTGCATATAAAATATTTACCAATTATTGATTTGGTTTTGCGTTCTACTTGTGAAGCTTGTGGAAAAGTTTTAATTGCAGATGAAAAGGATTTAGCAAAAGATGTTGCGTCGAGAATTAAGAAAGCAAAGGACGGGAAAAAATGTCCTCATTGTGGAATTATTCAAGAAAGAGTTAAACTTGAAAAGCCGTCGACTTTTAGAAGTGGGAGAAGAAGATTATTTCCGTCGGAGATTAGAGAAAGATTAGTGAAAGTTCCTGATGAGGATTTGAAGGTTTTGGGAATTAATCCGAAAACACTAAGACCTGAATGGGCAATTTTAACTGTTATGTTAGTTCCTCCAGTAACTGTTCGTCCTTCAATTACTTTAGAATCTGGTGAAAGAAGTGAAGATGATTTAACTCACAAACTTTCTGATATTATTAGAGCTAACCAAAGATTGTGGGAAAATTTGAATGCTGGTGCCCCTGAAGTTATTATTGAAGATTTGTGGGATTTATTACAATATCATATTACAACTTTTTTTGATAATTCGATTTCGAAAATTCCTCCTGCGCGTCATCGAAGTGGGCAGCCGTTGAAGACAATTACAGAAAGAATTAAAGGAAAAGAAGGAAGAATTAGAAAGAACCTTGCTGGTAAGAGAGTTAATTTTTCTGCGAGAACTGTTATTTCGCCAGATCCAAATTTGAAAATAAATGAAGTTGGAGTTCCTTATGAAATTGCGAGAGTTTTGACTGTTGCTGAAAAAGTTACAACTTTGAATTTGAAAAGAATGAAAGAACTTGTTTTGCGAGTTGGGTATCCTGGTGCAAATTATATTATTCGTCCTGATGGAAAGAGAAAGAAAATTACAGAAGATTTGAGAAATGATTTGGCTGAAGAAATTGAGCCAGGCTATACTGTTGAAAGACATATTATTGACGGAGATGTTGTTTTGTTTAATAGACACCCTTCATTGCATAGAGCTTCTTTGATGGCTCATTTTGTTAAGGTTCTTTCTTCGCGAACATTTAGAATGCATCCTGCTTCTTGTAATCCTTATAATGCTGATTTTGACGGAGATGAAATGAATATTCACGCACCGCAAACAGAAGAAGCAAGAGCTGAAGCAGAAGTTTTGTTGAATTTGAATAATAATTTATTTTCACCTAAGAATAATATGAATTTAATGGGTTGTGTTAAGGACGCTGTTACTGGGGGTTATGTTTTGAGTGATGGAGAAATTAGTAAAGAAGATGCTGTACAATTACTTTATTCGGCGGGAATAAAAAATGTTTCGTTGAATAAAATGAATTCTGGGAAAGATGTTTATTTGAAAGCATTTCCAAAAGCACTTGAAAATTTTAAAGGAGATAGAATTAATTCTTCTGTTTTTGGTGCTGAAGAAGGAAGTGCGTTGAAGAGTTTTGATAAGCTTGTTCCAAGAGCAGAGACAATGGAAATTTTGAGACAAGCATTTGCACTTGGTGTAACTTTCCTTTCTAGAAATGGGTTTACAATTTCTGTTGATGACTTGGATGTTCCAAAGCATGTTAAAGATCTGACTGCAAAAATAATTTCTGATGCAGAAGACAAGACGCAAAAAATTATTGAGAGTTTTTACGACGGAAGTTTGGAACTTTTACCTGGAAAGACTGCAGAGGAAACAAGAGAAATTAAAATTTTGCAAGTTTTGAATGAAGTTAGAACTGAGATTGGGAAGTTTGTTAAAAAAGAATTTCCAAAAGAAAATCCTGTTAATAAGATGATTGAGTCTGGTGCTGGTGGTAGTATGTTAAATATTACACAGATTGCGTGTTGTGTTGGACAGCAAGCATTAAATGGAAAGAGAATTGATTTTGGTTATACTGGAAGAACTTTGTCATTTTTTGAAAAAGGAGATTTGTCTCCGCGGGCTGGTGGATTTATTTATAATTCTTTTATGAATGGTTTGCGTCCTGAAGAATTTTTCTTTGGTGCGATGACTGGAAGAGATGGTTTAATGGATACTGCGTTGAGAACACCTAAATCAGGTTATCTTTATAGAAGATTGGCAAATGCTTTGCAAGATTTGATTGTTGCTTATGACGGAACTGTGAGAGATGCATCTGGAAATGTTGTTCAATTCTTGTATGGTATTGATGGTATTGATGTTTCTGGAAAACACAAGAAACAGAAAGTTTGTTCTGGTGAAGCAATTGGAGTTGTTGCTTCTCAGTCGTTTGGAGAATCTTCTACACAGATGGTTTTGAATGTTTTCCACTTGGCTGGTGTTGCTGAAATGCAGGTAACACAAGGACTTCCTCGTTTAATTGAAATTTTAGATGCAAGAAAACATCCTTCAACTCCTGCGATGGAAATTTATTTAGATAAAGATTATAATAATGAAAAGGACTCGAGAGTTGTTGCTGAGAAAATTAAGGAAGTTAAGTTGAAGGAAATTATGTCGCAGGTTGGAATTGATTTTACAAATAAGAAGATAAATATTGATATTGATAATTCTGCATTGAAGAGAGTTCATATGGGGCTTGATAGTGTTATTGATATTTTAAAAGAAAAAGGTTATTCTGTTAAGAAACGGGCTGACGGAATTGCTGTTGATACTTCGAAAGAAAATTTTAGGCAGATGTATAAAATTAAAGAGAAAATTAAAGAAGTAATTCTTTCTGGTGTGAAGGGAATTTCGCAAGTTCTTGTTGTAAAGAGAGATAGAGATTATTTGATTCTTACTGCTGGAAGTAATTTGAAAGATGTTATGGGTTTTAAGGGTGTTAATTCTGAAAAAGTTTTCACAAATGATTTGCACGAGATTTCTTCTGTTTTAGGAATTGAAGCTGCGAGACAAGCAGTTATGGAAGAAATAAGGAAGGTTACAGAATCGCAAGGTGCTGATATTGATGTAAAACATTCGATGTTGGTTGCTGACACAATGACTTCGTCTGGGACTGTTAAGGGAATTACAAGAATGGGAATTATTTCTGATAAAAGTTCTATTTTGGCGAGAGCTTCTTTTGAAACTCCTGTAAAACATTTTGTAAATGCTACAAGAACTGGGAAGAAAGATAAGTTGGCGTCTGTAATTGAAAATATAATTTTAAACCAGCCAGTGCCTGTTGGAACTGGATTGCCTGGACTTTTAGTAAAAGTTACTGGGCCTTTGGCTGAGCAAAAACCTGTTAAGAAAAAAAAGTGATTTTTAGTTTTGATTAATTTTTTTATGTGACGGACGACGCCCACCACTTGACGACGCGCGCGATTTTTTTAAAAATATTTTTGGAATTTTTTATGACTACTCGCTCCGCAACTATCTTCGATAAGTTGCTCCGCTTGACGACTGCAAACTTCGTTTGCTTTTGGTAATGTGTCTTCGGATTTTTTAACAGAACTTTTTATTAGGTTTTATTTTTTATTTATTTGGTTTTTAGAATTGTGCTTCGATTTCTTGCAAGTAAAATGCGTTTTTCGTCGGCGAAATTATATTTTTTTATTAGAGATTTAAAATTATTTGAAACATAATGTTTATAAGTTATTTATTGGTGTTAGTTTTACGTGGGAGTGCCGGAGTGGTCAAACGGGCAGGATTTAAGCTCCTGTGGCTTATGCCTACGAGGGTTCGAATCCTTCCTCCCACATAAACTAATAAAATGGTAATTTATATTGATGAAAAAAATTTGAAAAAGAAAATACAGAAATGCAAGAGCTGTGGAAAGGATTTTGAAGTTTCGCCGAGGGCAAGATTTGCTAGGAAATATTGTAAGGAATGTTCTGAAAAAAGAAAAAAAGATTATGAGGATTTATGGAAAGTTACAGCAGATGAATGTGAAGATGCTGGTGGTGGTTGGGGTTAATTTTAAAAATATAAATATTATGTAAATAAAATGGACGGATTAGATTTAAGAAAATTTCAAGAAGAAGGAGAAGAACATGAGAAAGTTAAGAATATACTTGGGAAGATTTTGTCGGGGCGTGAAGGTTATTCGACGATAATTGAAAAGAAAAAAGAAGTGAAGAGATGTTTGAAGTGCAACTGGGCTTTGGAGGGTGGGGAAAAATTTTGTCCTGAGTGCGGGGAAAAGTGTTAAATTTAAAACTATAAATTCTATTTATTAATATGGTTAGATTAGCAATTGTCCACAAAGAAAAATGTAAGCCGACGGCGTGCGGGCATGAATGTAAAAAATATTGTCCTGTTGAGAAAAAAGAAAAAGATACTTGTGTTTTTATTAAGGAAGATGAAAATTCTGGGAAGGCACGGATTGAAGAAAAAACTTGTATTGGTTGTTCTATTTGTGAGAAAAGATGTCCGTTTGGAGCAATTGAAATTGTGAATTTGCCGTCGGTGAATGAGAAAGATTTAGTTCATAGATATGGTGTAAATGGTTTTGCACTGTATGGTTTACCTGTTCCAAAATTAGGAAGTGTTGTTGGGTTATTGGGAAGAAATGGGATTGGAAAAACAACTGCTGTTAGAATTTTGTCTGGACAAGAAAAAATGAATTTGGGTTTGGATAAAAATGAGATTGATTTTTTAGATGAAAAAATAAAACAAAAATTTCAGGGCACAGAGTTGATGAGATATTTTAATGATTTGAAAGGAAAGAAAATTTCTTACAAACCGCAGAATTTGTCGTCGTTGGTTGTTGATGTTCGGGTTATTGACTTGTTGAAAAATCGTTCGAATAATTTAAAGAAAATTAAACTGCTTTCGAAAGATTTGGGGATTGAACATATTTTGGAAAATAAATTGAACAAATTGTCTGGCGGGGAATTGCAAAGGGTTGCAGTTTTGGCGTCGGTGTTAGATGAAAATGCAGAGATTTATTTTTTTGATGAGCCGTTGGCTTTTTTAGATATTGCAGAAAGATTAAGAGTTTCTGATTTTATTTTGAAAATTGCAAGAAATTCTGATAAGAAAAAAACTATTGTTGTTGTCGAGCACGACTTGTTGATTTTGGATTATTTGACAGATTATCTGAATATTTTTTATGGACAGCAAGGAGCTTTTGGTTTGGTTTCTGGTCTGAAGTCGTCGAAAGAAGGTGTGAATGCTTATTTGCAGGGATATTTGAAATCTGAAAATTTGAGAATTCGGGATAAGGAATTGAATTTTAATTTTACAAAAAATAAATCTATTTCTGGTACGAGAATTTCTTCTTGGGAAGATTTTGAGATAAAATTTGATTCTGGTTTTGAGTTGAATGTTAAAAATGGCGATGTAAAACAAAATCACGTTATTGGAATTTTGGGAAGAAATGGAACTGGAAAAACTTCTTTTGTGAAAGCACTTGCAGGAGAAATTGACATTTTTTCAGACGGGAAAAAGAAAAAACTTGATTTGGGTTTAGAGATTTCTTATAAACCTCAATATCTTTTTACAAATTCAGAAGGACTTGTTAGAGATATTATTTTCAAAGAAAAAATTACTAAAAAACTTTCGAGTGTTTTTAATCTTGGAGTTTTGCAACAAAAAAAAGTCAAGGAACTTTCTGGTGGGGAGTTGCAAAGATTTTCAATTGCTCGTTGTCTTGCGAAAGACGCTGATTTGTATTTGATTGATGAGCCGTCTGCTTATTTAGATGTTGAAGAAAGAATTTCAGTTGCAAAAGCAATAAAAGAAATTATGACTGAAAAAGAAAAAACCGCATTTGTCGTCGAGCACGACTTGTTGCTTGTTTCTTATTTAGCAGATAATATTATTAATTTTGGAAGTGATAAATCTAATAAGAAAAAATGTTTTGCGTCGGAGGTTCGGGAATTTGAAGAAGGAGTTTCTGAATTATTGAAGTCTCTTGATATTACGTTGAGAAAGGATGTTGAATCTGGGCGTCCGCGAATTAATAAAAAATATTCTGTTTTAGATAGGGAGCAAAAAGAAAAAAACAAATGGGCGGTTTTTTAAGAAGATTAATAAAGGTTTTTGTATTTAGATATTTATGAAAATAAAAAATAAAAAGTGGCTTGTTCTTGGAATTTGTATTTTGATTCCTTTGTTAGTTGGGTGGATTGGAGGAATTTTTACTTCGTCTAGTGTTGGTGATTGGTATTTGACTTTGAATAAATTTTCTTTAAATCCGCCGTCGTGGGTTTTTGCTCCTGTGTGGACTTTGCTTTTTGTTTTAATGGGGTTGTCTTTATATTTTGTTTTTATTGAAAGGAAAAATATCGAGAATAGAAAAATATTTTTGTGGCTTTTTGGTGTGCAATTAATTTTGAATTTGCTTTGGAGTGTTTTGTTTTTTGGATTGAGAAATCCTTTTTATGCTTTGATTGAAATTGTTGTTTTGTGGATTTTTATTTTGCTAACTTTGATTTATGGTTTTAAGATTAATAGAAAATCGGGGTGGTTGCTTGTTCCTTATTTAGTTTGGGTAAGCTTCGCTATCTTTTTGAATTTTAGTATTGTAAAATTAAATTAAAATTTTTATTCTTTTGATAGATAGTAAATTGTCCAAAGTGCTGCGACACCGACGATGGTGTAGATGACTCTTGAAACAGTTGTCATTGCGCCAAATAAAGTTTTTATTAAATCAAAATTAAATAAACCAACTAAACCCCAGTTAAGTCCGCCGATTGTTACTAATACAAGAGCAATCCAATCAATTGCGTTTTTTTTCATTTTTCCTCCCTAATTTAATTAGATTAATAATAAAAAATAAAAATATTTTTGTGTTTATTTTACTGCTAAGATAAGAGCATAGACACCGCAAATTCCTACAAGATAGTAGACAATTGATGCGATAATTCCGTTCCAGCTTCCAATCAAAGCGTCAACAGCGTTCCAGCCGAGTTCTGAAAGTCCCCAGTTGATAGCACCGATTGCAGCCAAAATCAAAGCAGTTTTTTTGTACCAAACCATTTTTTCACCTCGTTTAGTTGTTATTTATAGGAATTTGGATTTTATAAACATATTGAAAAGTTTATTAATTGTTTTTTCGTTTGTTTTTAATGAAAAAAGTTGTTGTTGATTTGTTGTTGGATGTTTTGAAAGGGAAATTAAAAAAAGAAGAAATTGAAAGTTCTGTTGAGGTTCCTGTGAATGATGAAAATGGAGATTATTCATTTCCATGTTTTTTTCTCGCAAAAATTGAAAAGAAAAATCCCTTGGCGATTGCCGACGACGTTTGCAAAAAAATCAGATTGAAGTTGCATAAAGCCGAAGAAATTTCTTCTGTTAATGCTGTTGCAGGTTATGTGAATTTTTTTATTAATAAGAGAATGTTGGCACGAGATGTTTTGAAAAATAATATTAAAATTAAAAAAATTTGTAATGAAAAAATAATTATTGATTATTCTCATCCGAATGTTGCAAAACATTTTGGAATTCATAATTTGCGTTCGACATTAATCGGAAGTTCTATTTACAAAATTTTGACGGCGGTTGGAAACAAGACAATTAGTATTAACCATCTTGGAGACTGGGGAACTCAGTTTGGAAAATTAATTGTTGCATATAATCTGTGGGGAAAAGATGTAAATAGCGTCGAGGATTTGAATAAACTTTATGTTAGGTTTCATGAGGAGGCAGAAAAAAATTTGGAACTTGAAGAAGATGCTCGTAAAGAATTTAAAAAATTAGAAGATGGGGACAAAAAAAATATTCATTTGTGGGAGAAATTTTATGATTTGTCTATAAAAGAATTTAATTCTGTTTATAATATTCTTGGAATAAAATTTGATGAAACAAAAGGCGAGAGTAAATTTAATGATGTTTCTGTTGTTAGAAAGGATTTGGAAAAAAGAAGTTTGTTGAAGGAAAGTGATGGTGCGATGGTTGTTGAAATTTCGGGAGATAATCCTCCCTTGATTTTTGAAAAGAGTGACGAGGCGACGACTTATGCTTCGAGGGATTTGGCTGCTATTTATTATCGAGAAAAAAAAGGTGCTGATAAAATTTTGTATGTTGTTGATGTTGCGCAGTCGTTGCATTTTGAGCAAGTTTTTGAAGTTGCAAAAAAATTAGGTATTAAGTCCGAATTAATTCATGTTAAATTTGGGAGATTGAAGTTTAAAGATATGAAAATGTCGACGAGAAAAGGGAATATTATTTTGTTTGAGGATTTGTTAAAAAAAGCAGAAGAAAAGAGTTTGGAAAATATCGAAGAAAAAAGTCCGAATTTGAAAAACAAAAAATCTGTTGCACGGAAGGTTGCGTTGGCGGGAATTATTTTTAATGATTTGAAACAAGATAGAAAATTGGATATTGTTTTTGATTGGGATGAAGCGTTGTCTTTTGAAGGACGGACTGGGCCGTATCTTCTTTATTCTTATGCACGGGCGTCGTCAATTATTCGAAAAACAAAATCAAAAAAGAAAGTAGAAATTTTTGATTTGAAGACTGAAGAAATTCGTCTAATTAAAAAAATTAGTGAATTTTCTGATGTTGTCGAAAAAGCTAGTAAGGATTTTTCTCCGTCGGTGATTGCAAATTATTCTTATGAACTTGCAAAATTATTTAATGAGTTTTATCATTCTTGTCCTGTTTTGGGAAGTTTAGAAGAAGGATTTCGATTGAAATTAGTTGATGTTTTTAGAAAGACACTAAAAAAAAGTTTGGGGTTATTGGGAATTGATGTTTTAGAGGAAATGTAATGAAGATAAAAAAAAGAAAAATTACAAAAGATATTTATGTTTTGCATTTTGAGAATCAAAGAGACTTGGCTTCGACGTTTTTGAGATTTCAGGAACATTATGAGTCGCCGAAGTTTATGGGAAAAATTTTTACACTGAAAGAATTTAAAGATTGGTATAAGAAAGTAAAAAAGAAAAAGAGATTTACTTATTATAAAGATTGGAATGGATTTAATATTCCGTCGAGGATTTTGAATTTTTTTAGGGATGGTTATTTTAATCCGCTTTCTAAAAGAGAAAAACAACTTTTGAAATTATTTGAAAATGAAGAAGAAGATTTTTATGTTATTGCGGTTTATGGGCACAAGAAAAATCATCACAATGTTTTGTTGCATGAAATTGCGCATGGATTTTTTTCTGTTGATAGGACTTATCGAGAAAAAGTTTTGAAGATTATTCGGAAATATAATTTGAAAAAAATTAAAGAAGAACTTTTGAAGTTGGGTGGATATAATAAGGAAGTTTTGGAAGATGAAATTCAGGCATATTATGTTTCTCTTCATCATGAGTTGAAAAAAGAAATTCCGGAAAAGCTGATAAAAGAAATAAAATCTATTTTTAATTTGTATTCGCCTATTTTTGCGAAATAGAAAAACATTTATACTGAAGAATATTTAACTCAAAATGGAAAAAGTAACTTTTAAAAAAGTTTCATGCTTCAATTTTTCGTAAACTCAAAATGGAAAAAGACATTGGAAAAATAAAGAAAAATCAGAACACCGATATTGTGATTCGCGTCGATGATTTTGGCGGGAAGCTTGGTTTGACAATAAGAGAATTTACAACTTCGGAAGGTTACACTGGATTTACTAAGGCGGGAACGAGAATCCCTTTAGAAGCAATTGATGAATTTAAAACTTTGATAAATTCTATTAAGCCAGATGATTTGAGATTAGAAGGACAATCTGCTTTGCCGAAAGATAGTTAGTTTTTAATAATTATAAATTAAAAATTTTAAGAGCATTTTTATATATTTGCTCGGCAACTTCTTTTTTAGAAATTTTTTTTATCTCGGCAATTTTTTCAATGGTTATTTCAATGTTCGCGGGCTCGTTTCTCTCGCCTGCAACAGGTGAAAGATAAGGAGAGTCAGTTTCTGTTAATAATTGCTCAAGAGGAACAAGTTCAACCAACATTTGAAAATGTAGTAATCTTGTGATAACTGGCGGAACAGAAAGATAATATTTGTTTTCGATGCATTTTTTAATTAAACTTTTTTTTCCACTGAAGCAATGCATCACGACGGGAATTTCGTTATTTTTAATTTCTTGTTCTAAAATTTCTATTGCATCTTGTTCTGCTTTTCGAGAGTGAATTATAATTGGTTTTTTTATTTTTTTGGCGAGTTTTATAATTTTTTTGAAATTTTCTTTTTGTTGTTTTTTTAGTTCTTCTGATTGAAATTCTGGCCAGTTGTAATCTAAACCAATTTCGCCTATTGCGACACAATCTTTTTTGTGTTCTTCAACCCAGTTTAGTTCTTTGTCAACATCTAATTTTTCAATATCTCTTGGAAATCCGTTTGTTTCTGAATTTTCTAATTCTTTTGCTAATGCGTCGAGAGGATACAAACCAAAACTAATTTTTACAACATCAGGATATTTATTTTTTATTTGTAAAATTTGTCTGTTTGTTGCTGAATTTACACCAGATGCAATAACTAAAACATTTTTCTTTCTACATCTTTCTATAACTTTATCTAAATCATTTTCAAATCTTGCATGTTCCAAATGTGCGTGGATGTCTATGAATTTCATAACCCTTAAAAACAACATACACTTTAATAATTTATGGAAAAGGCACAGGTGATAATTTCAGTTGTAATTTTATTTTTTGCAGTTCCTATTGGGCTTCTTGCTTCTTACTTAACAAAATATGAAAAAAATATTTATAAGAAATATTTTCCGTCGGTGTTGTGGGGGTTGGCGATTTTGTCTGCGATATTTTATACTCTGAATATTCAGATAGCTTTGACATTAAATTTTATGTTTTTGGTGACATTAGTTTGGTATTTAAAATGAAAAGTAACTTTAAATCTTGTGTTGGGAATGAAATTTTGAAAGGAAAGGAAGTTAAATTAAACCATGACAAAAAACCTTATGTAAAAAAAATTTATGAAGTTGCTGGTTTTGATGTTTGGCTCGTCGACGGGAGATATATAAGAGCAAAAATTTCCGAGGATTTTGTAAATTATGATCAGCACTATCACCTCCCCTTTATTCCGAAAAATGAATTTTGGATAGATGATGAAAATATTCACGACGAGATAAAATATTATATTGACCATTTATTTATAGAATCAAAACTAATGTCTGTTGGAAAAAGTTATGGTGATGCTTATTCTTGTGCTGCGAAGTTTGAAATGAAAGAAAGAAATCAGTCGGCGATTGTAAAATATTTTAAAAACAAATCAAAAAATAAAATAATTGAAAAACTTAAAATTAAAAAAATAAAAGAATATAGTCGGGGCGTGAATGTTTGGGTTGTCAACGGGGAAATGGTGCGGGATTTCTTTTTTAGTGATTTTGCTGGTGGTGGGCACGATAAAGTTTACCCATTTATTCCGAAAAATGAGATTTGGCTCGACGACGATTTGAAAAAATCTGAAAGAGATTTTATTTTTGTCCATGAGTTGCATGAAAGAAATTTAATGGCGAAAGGATTGAAATATCATGAGTCGCACAAAAGTGCTACTGAAATAGAAGATTTTTGTAGGAAGGAAAAATATCGTTTGAAAGTTTATATTGAAAAAAATCTCGAAGAATCAAAAAAAATTATAATAGATTTTCCTTATTTTATCCAGGAACAATCTTGGACGTGTGGTGCGGCGTGTTTTAGAATGATTCTAAAATATTTTGGTGTGAAAAAATCTGAAGAACAATTAATAAAAATTATTGGGACAAATAAATTTTGCGGGACTTCTCATAAGAATCTTGTAAATTCTGCGAAGCTGTATAATTTTCAAACTATTGAGAGAGAAAATGGGAATTTAAAAGAAATGAAAAAACTTTTGAAAAATGGCTGGAAAATAATTGTGGAGTTTCATCCATTTTTGGAAAGAATAACTACTCAAAGTCATTATGCAATTGTTTACAAAATAAAAAGAAAATATGTTTGGTTGGTTGACCCGACGCCGCCGAATGAAAAATTTTCAATAGAAAAATTTGAAAAAATCTGGAAAGATAAAAAAGGAAAAAAGTGGTTTTTGGCTTTGAAGTTGAATAAGAAATAATATTTTTTGATTATTTATGAAACATTAATTTTATTAATCTTGTTTTTCAAATATAATTATGACACTTTATTTAATTGGCTTGGGTTTGAATGAAAAATCAATTTCAGTTGAAGCTTTTGAAAAAATAAAAAATAGCGACGAAGTTTACTTAGAAAATTATACTGTTGATTTTCCATACAAAATCGAAGATTTGGAAAAAGAAATTCATAGAAAAATTATTTTGTTGGGTAGAGAAAATGTTGAAGATGAATCAATTGTTAAGGAGGCAAAAAATAAGGACGTTGTTTTATTAATTTATGGCGACCCATTGTCCGCTACGACGCACACACAATTAATTCTTGCGTGTAAAAAGCAAAAAATAAAATTTAAGATTTTTCATAATGCCTCTATTTTAACTGCCGTCGGTGAAACGGGGTTACAATTATACAATTTTGGAAAAACAACTTCTCTCCCAAAATGGATTCCTGAAAAATTTGAGCCAACTTCTTTTGTTGAGACAATAAAACAAAACCAAAAAATAAATTCTCATACTATTATTTTAGTTGATATTGGGCTTGAATTAAAAGATGCGATTTTGCAAGTAAAGAAAGCAACATTTTCTCAAAATTTGAAATTGCCTGAAAAAATTATTTTAATTTCAAATGCTGGAACTGAAAAGCAAAAATTGTTTTATGAGAATCTTGAAAATTTTCCTGAAAAAATTCAGAAACCTTATGCTTTTGTAATTCCGTCGCAGAAACTTAATTTTGCAGAAGAAGAATTTTTGGAAAGTATATAAAAATGAAAAATAAAAAAGAGGATATTTTGCAAGGAAATAATTTCACAAAACAAGAAATTAAAATTTTTAGAAAGTTGAATACTCCTTCGAAGATTCAGGATTTTTTAAATAAAATTCCTATAAATTTTGAAGAAGATGGGAAAGATACTTGTTGTTCTCCGTTGCAAGTTTTGAGAAAGAATAAAGCACATTGTATTGAGGGTGCGATTTTTGCTGCGTTTTGTTTTAAGTTTCATGGGCAGGAACCTCTGTTAGTTGATATGAAGACAACAAAAGATGATTTTGAACATGTTATTGCTGTTTTTAAAAAAGATAAAAAATGGGGCGCAATTTCAAAAACAAACCACGCGGTTTTGAGATATCGAGAACCAGTTTATAATTCGATTAGAGAATTAGTGATGTCATATTTTCATGAGTATTTTTTAGATAATGGGAAAAAAACTCTGCGAAGTTATTCAAATCCTGTAAATTTAAATAAATTCAATAACAAAAATTGGGAAATTGCAGAAGAAAATTTGTGGTATATTGACAAAAAATTAGATAAAGTAAAACACTATAATATTTTAACGAAGAAGCAACTTCGCAATTTAAGGAAAGCAGATAAAATAGAAATTCAGGTAGGAAAAATAACAGAATGGAAAAAATAAAAAGAGAATTAAATCAGGTTTTTTGGATTTTAGTTTATTTTATTTTAATCTGGTTTATTTTTGCAATAATAATCCCATTCACAATAATGCCAAACCAAGGTTTTATTAAAACTGAAATTCAGGAAACAGAAAACTTGAGAAATTTCGCAGAGCAATTTAAAGGAGAAACAAAAGAACAAACACTTTTTAATGTTTTTAATTATACGACGACGACTTATACTGGTGTTGATGAAAGATTAAAATTAGCATTTTTATATCACAAACATTTTTATTATAATATAGAGAAAATGGTAAATAAAAAACAATTTCTTAGTTGTCATGTTCAGAATAATTTAATAAAAACTATTTTGATAAATTCTGGGCAATTTACTAAAAATGATATAAAAAATGTGCTGGTTATTACACGGTATTTTACTGCTCATCAGTATTTGGTTGTGCAAATTGATGAAAATATAAAATACAAAGTTGATTCATTTTTTAGAATTATAGAAAGAATAAATTAACCATCAAATTTTAAAACCTCGCAAACATAGAGTTTTATGGTAACTATCCCAAAAACAGAAGAAGAAATTTTGGATTTCTGGAAAAAGAAAAAGATTTTTGAGAAAACTTTGGAAAAGACAAAAAACAAAAAACCTTATGTTTTTTACGACGGGCCGCCGTTTGCGACGGGAATGCCTCATTATGGGCACTTGTTGGGTTCAATAACAAAAGATATTTTTGGGAGATTTTGGACAATGAAGGGACGATATGTTCGACGGGTTTGGGGGTGGGATTGTCATGGATTGCCGATAGAAAATATTGCTGAGAAAGATTTGAAAATTAATTCAAAAGATGAAATTGAAAAAATAGGGATTAAGAAATTTAATAAATATTGCGGAAGCAAGGTTTTGACTTATACAGAAGAATGGAAAAAAGTAATTGAAAGAATTGGGCGGTGGGTTGATATGGAAAATTGTTATAAGACAATGGATAATGAATATATTGAATCTGTTTGGTGGGCCTTTAAAAAACTTTATGAAAAAGGTTTTATTTACAAAGGCGAGAAAATTTTAATGTATTGTCCTCGGTGCTCGACGCCATTGTCAAAAGCAGAAATTGCGATGGATAATTCTTATAAAAATATAAAAGAAGAGTCTATTGTTGTCAAATTTAAACTAGAGGATGAAAATGTTTTTGCGTTGGCGTGGACAACTACTCCGTGGACTTTGCCGTCGAATTTGGCGTTGACAGTAAACCCGAATTTAATTTATTCTTATTTAAAAGATAAATCAGACAATACAATTTACCTAATTGGTAAGGATGTAATTTCAAAATTTTTTAAGTCAGAAAGTGAATATGAAATTTTAAAAGAAGTATCTGGTAAAAAATTAGAAGGAAAAAAATATGAACCTTTGTTTAATTATTTTGAAGGTACTAAAAATGCGTTTCAGATAATTTTAGGAGATTTTGTAACTTCCGATGACGGAACTGGAATTGTTCATACTGCACCTGCTTTTGGTGAAGAAGATTATGAGGTTTGTAAAAAATATAAAATTCCGTTGGTGCAGCCTGTTGACGAGAAAGGAAATTTTACAAATGAGGTAAAAGATTTTAGGGGAAAATATATTCACGAAACGAATCGAGAGATAATTGATTTTTTGAAGAAAAAAGGAAAAATTGTTTTGATAAAAAAAGTTGAGCACGAGTATCCTTTTTGTTATCGTTGCGACACGAAATTAATTTATCGGGCGATTCCGGCGTGGTTTGTTGATATTCAAAAGATAAAACCAAAAATTATGGAAATAAGCCAAAAGATAAATTGGTATCCTGAGTTTTTGAAAGAAGGGCGAGTGAAATATACAATTGAGACAGCACCGGATTGGAATATTTCAAGAAATAGATATTGGGCGTCGGCAATTCCGATTTGGGAAAGTGATGATGGCGAAAGAATTGTCGTCGGAAGCATTGAAGAACTTAAAAAATATGCTAAGGAAATTCCAAAAGAAATTGATTTGCATAAAGATACTTTAGATAAAATAATTTTAGTAAAAAATAAAAAAGAATTTAGAAGAATTCCGGAAGTTTTGGATTGTTGGTTTGAGTCAGGTGCGATGACTTTTGCACAATTTCATTATCCTTTTGAAAACAAGAAATTTTTTGAAGAGAGTTTTCCGTCGCAGTTTGTTGCAGAATATATTGCACAGGTTCGGGCGTGGTTTTATTATATGATTGTTTTGTCTGCGATTTTATTTGACAAGGAGCCTTTTGAAAATGTTGTAACTACTGGAACAATTTTGGCAGAAGATGGAGAAAAAATGTCAAAGTCAAAAGGAAATTTTACAGATCCTATGATTTTAATAAATAAATTTGGGGTTGATGCGTTGAGATTGTATTTGATGAATAGTAATGTGATGAATGCTGACAATCTTAATTTTTCCGACGACGGAGTTGAAGAAATGTATAAAAGAGTTTTGCTATTGACTTATAATGTTTTGAATTTTTATCATCAATATGAAACAAAAAATGAAAACCCTAATCCAAAAAAATTAATTGATAAATGGGTTTTGTCGAGATTGAATAAATTTTTGAAGAATATAAATGGGTTTTTGGAAAATTATAATACTGTTGGGGCGTCGCAAGAAATTAGAGATTTTGTTGAGGATTTGTCGACGTGGTATGTTAGGTTGACGAGAGATAGATTTAATGAAGGTGATGAAACTGCGAAGCAGATTTTGAAATTTGTTTTGCATAAATTTTCAATTGCGGTCGCGCCGTTGATTCCGTTTACTGCTGAAAAAATTTATTTGGATATTAAAGGAAAAAAAGAATCTGTTCATCTTGAAGATTATGTTAACCCTGAAAATGTCGATGAGAAACTTTTGGATTCTATGAAAAAAATAAGAGAAATTGTTTCGTTTGGTTTGAAGGAAAGAGACAAAGCACAGATTGGTTTGAAGTGGCCTTTGGCAAAAGCAACAATTTTTAGTGATGATAAATTTAGTAAGGAACTTGAAGAAATTATTTTGTTGCAATTGAATGTTAAGAAATTGGATTTTAAATCTGGAAAAGAATTTGGCATGGAACTTGACACGAAAATTTCTCCCGAGCTTGAAGCCGAAGGTTTTGCGAGGGAGATTTCGAGATTTGTTCAGAATGAAAGAAAAAAGGCAGGACTTGTGAAAGAAGATTTTATTGAAGTTGAAATTTTTTCGGAGTTTAATGAAAAGATTGAAATGCAAAAAGATTTTATTAAGGAAAGAATTAATGCGAAATTATTTTTAGTCACTTTAAAGGCACCTAAAAAATATAGTTACTATGCAGAGGGAAAAATAAAAGATCTGAATTTTTCGGTAGGATTTAAAAAAGTGTGATTGTCGACGACGAAATTGGTTTTCACCCCTTTTTGTTGGAACATTTCAAAGAAACATTTAAATACTACTTGGGATTAAATGTAGTATGATTGTCAAAGAGGAATTTTTAAGTCGACTGAGAAAAATATTTGACTTAAATTTGTATGAGGTGAAAGTTTGGACTGCTTTGTTGTCAAGAGGAACTTCTACTGCTGGAGAGTTGTCTTCGATTTCTGATGTTCCACGAAGTAGAACTTATGATATTTTAGAATCGTTGGAAAAGAAAGGATTTATTGTAATGAAACTTGGGAAACCAATAAAATTTGTTGCTTTGAAACCTGAAGAAGTTGTTGAAAGAGTAAAAAAGAATTTAGTTGTTGAGGCGAGTGAAAAATCAAAGAGATTGGAAAGATTAAAAGATGATGATGTTCTTGGTGAATTAAATGGAATTTTTACTGATGGAATTAAATATGTTGAACATACTGATTTGTCAGGTGCTTTGAAAGGTAGACAGAATATTCATAATCATTTAGATATGTTAGTGAGAGATGCTGAGTCGACAATAACTTTGGTTACAACTGCTGATGGGTTGAATAGAAAACTTGAAGTTCTTTTGCCGAGTTTGGAAAAGGCAAAAAAGCGGGGCGTAAAAATTAGAATTGCTGCACCTATAACTCCTGAAAATAAAAAAATTGCAAAAGATTTTTCAAGAATTGGTGAGGTAAGAGATTTAGATGGGTTGAAGGGAAGATTTATGATTGTCGACGGAGAACAGGTTATGTTTATGCTTTTAGATGATGAGACAGTTCACCCTACTTATGATTTGGGTGTTTGGATTAATACTGAATTTTTTGCGAAGGCATTAGAACAATTATTTGAAATTGCTTGGAAGAGTTTCAAGCCGATAAAATAAAATGCAAAAGAGGTGTGAAAATTGTCTTCGAGAACTTATATTCCAGATAGCTGTGATTGTCGCGGGCATTAATCTTGCACTTTATCTTAATAAATTTTTTAAGTCGGAATTTTCTTTGATAGCTATAATAATTATTTCTATTGCTGTTGCAGTTGGCTCGAAGATTAATCAGAGAGAATAATTTTGGGTGGGGCTGGAGGTTTTTGGATGGGGGGGTTGTGTTTAGAAAATTAGTGAGATTTTAGGCAAGGCGGTTTTGGAAGAAAATCTTCCAAACCTTTATTAACCCTAATTTTTTAAATAGAAAATGGGATTAAAAGAAATTCTTCAAAGAAACCCAAATCTTACTTTAGCAGATTTACAGGAGTTACAAACGGAATACGATAGAAGATTCGTAGACCAAAAATTTGATACCTCTCTTCAAAAAGTTGAGCATACTTATGCACACATGGGAAAGCTTTTTGGTAGATTGGCAGATTATGTTGAGAGAGCAGAAGAAGGTCAGCAAGTTTCCCCAGAAGATATTAGAACAAAAGTTATCCCCGACCTTTTAGTGTATGCTGCATGGCTCGCTAGAGAATTTAATGTAGATATTCAACAAGCTTATCTTGATAGATTTATTGGAAATTTAAAAAGATTATATTCTAATAAAGTTCCACAAAGCGAAATGCAAGAATTAGAAGAATTGACTAAGAAAAAATAACCTCAAAAGGATTATCTTATATCTTTTTTTTCATTAAGAAACAATAATAATCTACGCCCTCTGCGGATTTTTTTACTTTCTTTATTAGATTAAATCCACATTTTAAATAAAACCCCTTTGCCCCCAAGTTGCTATAAAGTTTAATAGTATTTACGCCTCGTTTTTTTGATAGGCTAATAGCTTTGTTTATTAGTTTTGTTCCGTATCCTTTGCTTTGGCATGAAGGGTGTACAAATAACTTATTTAGTTCATTATCTTTCAAAGACATAAATCCCACAATTCTATTTTTCTCCACTAAAACAAAACAATTTGTTTTCTTAGCAATCTTCTCAATCCATTCTGGAGTATCTCCCTTAACCCATATTTCAATAAGTTTTTTTGGATAATCTTTGTAGGTTACTATTAAATCATTAAGTTTGATAATTTCACAAATAGGTTTTGCGTCTTCTTTTTTGTATTTTCTAAATATAATTTTCGTTTTCATTTTCTAAATAACTCCAAACACTCGTCCCTCAAAAACCCCCTGTAATCTTTATCTTATTTCCGCCTTTTTTAAATCCTCAAAAAACGCAGCCGGCAGGTAGCTCAAGTCCACATTAAAGAGGACAAAGATTTTTCTCAGTTCTGCAACCCCCTAAGCATTCAAACCATAACTTAGGGCTGCTCCAATCAAGGCCTGACCCGATTTATTAAGGCAGAATCAAAGAGGACAAAACTTCAACGTCCAATCAATGACATTCGATGTTTTCTATCACATCCTGCCTTTAGTCCGCCATAAAGCCCGTTTGCGAATAGCGAGGGGCTAGCTCGCCGACTTTCTGCGTAGATTGAAATCCAAAAGTATTTATAATGTTTTCTGTTTCTTGAAAAATGAACAAATTTTTTTTAGTAGTAATTTCTGTTTTAATTATAGCAAGTTTGACAACTTATTATGTTTATACGCAACTTCCTTCTGAAATGCAAAATTTTGATTTGTCATATAATTCAACAGGAAATCTTCCGGAGGATATTTCTGCGTCGTCGGAAATAACTCAATTTTTTCCGAATATGAGATTTAATCATAATCAGATTTCTTACAAATTTCACGACGGATGTTCGCAGGAAAAAATAATAAATATGGAAAATGCTTTTTCAATTATTTCAGAAAAAACTAAAACAATTTCTTTTTATAATACAAATTCCGACGCTGATATTGAGATAACTTGTTCAGAAGAAGAATCGCAAAAAACTAAAAATACTTTTGTTGCTGGTGAGGGCGGGCCGACTGAATTTTATAATAATACAATTTATCCGTTGATTGTTAAGGGAACAATAATTCTTTACAAACCAAAATATGAAACTAGTAAATGTAGTGAGCCGATTGTTGAACTTCACGAACTTCTTCATGTTTTTGGTTTTGAACATTTAGATAAAAAAGATTCAATAATGTATCCTTACCTTGATTGTAATCAAAAATTGGATGATGAATTTATTGAGTATCTTGTTGCACTTTATTCAATTGAGCCGAAGGCAGAACTTGAATTTAAAAATTTAAATGCATCAAAATCTGGGAAATATTTAGATTTTAATGTTTCTGTTGAAAACAGAGGAATTATTGACGCTGAAAAAGTTTCTTTGAAAATTTCGTCGTCGGGAAAAGAAATAAAATCTTTTGATTTGGAGGATATTGAGGTTGGGCTTTTGAAAACACTTTCTGTTAAAAATCTTGTCTTGCTGTCGAGAAATACAAATACTATAATTTTTGAAGTAATCTTAATGGAAGATGAATATGATAAACAGAATAATATTGCTGTTTTGAATGTTTTGGAGTAAACAACAAACTTTAAAACTCATGAGAATAATACTTTTATATGCCTTCGTCGCATAAAGTAACATTAAAATGTTTCAATATGCTCGAAGTACAAGCCTTCGTCGCATAGTGGTATTGCATCAGGTTGCTAAAGTATTGGCAAAGCTAATTCATGTTTTGCATTTGCAAAGACCTGAGCCCTTCGGGGCCCCAGGGTTCGATTCCCTGCGAAGGCATTATTTTCCAAATGCTTATAAATATAAAAAACTAAATTAAAATATGGAAAAAGGGGAAGTGTCTTCGGAAATTTTGAGGCAGGGAAATATAAGTTTGATTTTAGATTCTTACGACGATATTTTTTCTGATTTTGATCCGCGTCCTTTTTCTGAGAAAGCACTTTCTGATGATTTTTTAGTTGAGTGTAAAAGAGCTGCACGAAATAAAGATGATAGTGTTTCTGAACTTAGATTATTGCTTCCTTCAAAAAAAAGAAACTTTAAATCTGAATTACAAATAAAAAAAAGATTGAGAGAACATTTTAGAAAACATTATTTTTCAGAAGAAAAGAAAATTAAGAAAATAAAAAAGCAGGGAATTTTGTGGGTTTTTATCGGGGGAATTTTTATTTTTTTGGCGTCGCTGTTTTACAAAAGTGAAGGTTATTTATTTAATTTTATTGAGATTCTTTTGACTCCGGCAGGGTGGTTTACTTTTTGGGAAGGACTTGGAAAGATTTTTATTGATGCAGAAGAAAAAAAGAGTAACTATATTTTTTACAAGAAAATGATTTCTTCTAGAGTTTTGTTTGGGAATTATCATCAACCTTAGTTTCGAAGAATTTAAATAGTAATTTTGTTTAGTTTTCTAATGAATAAAGAGGGGGGTTTTAGGAAGTTTCTTGTTAGTAAAAAAGGTGTTTCAGCTGTTGTTGCAACTGTTTTGATTATTTTGATTGTTATTGCTGGTGTTGGAATTGTTTGGAAATTTCTTTTGCCAATGGTGAAGGAAAATCTTTCTAATACTGATTATTCTGATGTTAATTTGCAGATTGTAACTTCTGAGGGTTATACTGTTTATGACGAGGAGCTAGATTTGTTGATGGTTCAAGTTAAAAGAGGTAGTGATTCTGCTAATTTAGATAAGATTTTTTTTAACTTCGTCGACGAAAATGGAAATTCTGTTTCTGATAAAACTCAATTGGCACCTGAAATAAATCAGATGAAAGTTTACAGATTTAGTTTGCAGGATTTTTCTGGAAGCCCTGTTGAAATTGGTGTTGCACCTGTTTTTGAAAATGGGGGTGTTGGAGAACTAATTTCTACTATTAACTTGATTCCAAAGGGAAGTTTAATAAAAGATATGAAAGATATTGACGGCGATGGTATTGCAGATAATTATGGTGTGCCTTATCCAGAAGTTGTAGAACCTATTTATGAAATTTCTTTGTATAGTTCTATGTGGGGTGGACAGGGAGAAGTTGATTCTTCAGATGCAATTTTAGATTATGAACTTTTAAGTAAGTGGGCAAGATTTGAAGGTTCTGGGCCCTGTATTGTTGAAGAAAATATTTGTATGGAAATTAATTCTGATCCGAAGGGGCCTTGTTGGAATGATGGGAAATATTGTTTTTCATTTGATTCTGATTTAGGGAGTGCTTTAAGTTCACTTCTTTCTGATAAATGTGGAGAATATGATTGTTTATATTGTGGTAGTGATGAGAAAGCAATTGTGTATGAAACAAGAGAAGATTGTTTGAGTTCTTTAAATTAAAAATTGTTAGATAAGATTTTGTTATTTGTTAGATAATCCGAAGATATAAAAATCCTTTTTGTTTCTTTTTATTGGATAAGATGGTGAATGTTGAATTTTTGAAGCAGATTGTCGAGTCTATTGATTTGGCTGTTGCTAAACTTGAAGATGCTGTTGAAAAAAAAGATAAGGATAATATTTCTAAGTTGAAAGTTTTTATTTTTGATTTGCATAGAAAATTTGACTCTGCAATCGACGAAGAATTAAGAAAACTGAAGGTGAAAAATGTTTGATGATTTGAAGAAAAATTTATTGAATGAAAAAAATATTCTGAATGATTTAGAAGTTGTTAGTGCTCATTCGAGTGGTTCTGAAAAGATTTTTGTTGAGTCGATTGCATCGCTTCTGGGGCAATTGAAAATTCTTAATAAGTCAATTTCAAGTCTCTTGAAAAATCCTGATTCTGAGGGAGATAAAATGAAAAATGTTTCGCGGTTTAGTTATGTTTCTCCGTCGACGAAAGAGAAAAAGTATGTTGCACTTGATAAAAAAGATAAGGGGGATTTTCTTAAGGAATTAAGTTTTTCTGAAAAGACTATGGGGGGAATTCGAAAACAACAAAAAGTAAAAGGAGAAATTTCAAAGCCGTCGGAAATTGCGAGAATTTCAAATAAATTTTTTGGAAATTTTTCTGAGAAACTTGTTCCGAAATTTGATAGTTTATCTGATGATTTGAAAAAAGCAAATATTCATTTTTTGTTGTCGACTTATATTTCAATTGCAATTTTTATCTCTTTCTGTTTGATTTTTTTAGGAGTTTTTGTTTCTATTTTTCTTGTTTTTTTTGGTTTTAGTTTTTGGTATTTTTCAATTATTTTTATTTTGCCTGCGTTGAGTTTGGTTGGATTTTATTTTTATCCTGTTGTTGAAAAGGGTTCTGTTGAAAAAGGTATTTCTTATGAACTTCCGTTTGCGACGATTCACATGGCTGCGATTGCGGGGAGTGATCTTGAACCGACGAAGATCTTTAAGATTATTGCGATGTCACAAGAATATCCGCATGTTGGGCGGGAAGTTAGGAAAGTGATTAATCAAGTTGATATTTATGGTTATGATTTGGTGACTGCACTGAAAAATGTTTCGCAAAATACTTCAAATAAAAAACTTATTGATTTATTTAATGGGTTGGCGACGAATATTAGTTCTGGCGGGGACTTGCGAAGTTATCTTGAAAAAAAATCTGAAAATTATTTGATGGATTATAAACTTGAGAGAAGAAGGTATTCTGATTTGGCTGGGACTTTTATGGATATTTATATTTCTGTTTTGATTGCAGCTCCGCTTGTTTTGATGATGCTTTTTATTGTAATGAATGTTTCTGGGTTGAGTGCGTGGGGAGATATTAATAGTTTGACTTTTTTGAGTGTGGCGATTGTTGTGCTGGCGAATATTTTATTTTTAATTTTTCTTCAATTAAAACAACCTGAAGTATGATGGAAAAAAAGAATTTGATTGGGCTTATAGCAGGGGCGGTAATTTTAGTTGTAGCTGGAATATTTTTTTGGGGTGAGAAACTTTTTTATTTTCTCGTCGTTGTTTCTTTTATAACTGCACTTCTTCCTTTTTTGATTTCTTTTATTTTGACGCGGGGCGAACAAAAAGAAAAAGAACAAAAATTTTTGGATTTTACAAGGGACTTGGTTGGAAATGTTAAATCTGGAACTCCTGTTAGTAAATCTGTTTTGAATTTGAAAGAACGAAATTATGGTGTTTTAAATGAACATGTTCAAAAACTTGCGAACCAAATTTCAGTGGGAATTCCGTTTTCAAAAGCATTGAATACTTTTGCTAGAGATACAAAAAGTAAAGTTATTTCGAGAGCAGTTAATTTAATTTCTGAAGCAGAACGGGCGGGCGGGCATATTGAAAGTGTTTTAGAATCTGTTTCAGATTCTGTAAATCAAATTGAGGAAATTAGAAAAGAAAGAAAGTCATCTGTTTCAAATCTTGTTGTGCAAGGTTATATTATTTTTCTTGTTTTTATTGTGATAATGTTAGTGCTTGAATTTCAGATTTTGCCGATGACAGCAGGACTTGCAGATGTTGATTCTCTTGATATTTCTATTTCAAAAATTAGTCCTGAAGATTTTTCAATGCCTCTTTTTGTTATGATAATTGTGCAGTCGATTTTTGCTGGACTTGTTATTGGAAAAATTTCAGAAGGTTCTGTTAAGGATGGAATTAAACATGCTTTTATTTTGTTGGCTATAACTTTGATTATTAAGACGGGAGTTTCTGTTTTTATTGGATAATTCCAAATGTTTTTATAGTATTATAATTTTTTTACTTAATGAATAATTTAGAAAAAATTTATGTTGTGTTTTTTGTATTAGTTGTTTTGTCTGTTAGTTATGTTTTGTTTGATTCGATTACTGGAAATTTTGCAGTGGGTTCTTTTCTTGGAACATTTAATTGTTCTGATTATATTTCTGCTTGGTATTTTGATGAGGATTTAGCGTCTGAAGCCGGTTGTTTTTTTCCTGGTTGTTATAAAGATTCTACTGGAGAGGATTATTCTTGGAGTTGTAATGATTTTGAAAATTCGGATGTTTGTTCTTCGGGGGGATGTGATTGGAATAAATGTTCTGGGACAATTGATTCTTGTTCTGGAATTTCAATTGAAAGTCTTTGTACTTCTTCTGGATGTAATTGGAGTGGAAGTTGTTCTGGCGACGCTGTTGTAAATATTGATTGTGATGATTTTTCTGGGAATTTAGAAGAAGATGAAGATTATTGCGGAAATTTTGCAAGTTGTTCTGCTAGCGACGGATGCTCTGGTGTAAATACTGGAAAGTGTTCAGATAATCCGGAGTGGTGTGGTGATGAAGGAACTCCTTGTGTTTCTGTTTCTAATTATTTTGGAATGGGGGATTGTAGTTTACTAACTTATCGTGGGAATATTAAAGAATGTGTTTATGATTCTCCTCTTGGCTATGAACAGTGTATTATATTTGATCTAACTCAGGATGGGATTATTAGTTCTTTGGATTATGATTTTATAATTGATTGTTTAAATGGGAAAATCTCTCCTGAAATATGTCACGCAAGATGTGACTTAGATGGAAATGGGGGAACAGAACCCAGTGATATGGCATTGATGGTTTCTGTTGTGGCAGGGCTTTTTCCAGAGTGTTTAGAGATAGTGCCTATTTCTGAAGATCTTCAATCATATACTGGGAAAAGTTCTTCGGGAAGAACCCCCTTCTCTAAATCAGAATGTTTAGCCTTTGATATAAACAAAGATGGGAAGGTTAATGATGAGGATGGAGAAATTTTGAGAATGTGTCTTATGAAAGATTCCAACGATTTTAGTAAATTTTATCCTTTTTTTGATACCTCTGTGTGTACTAATAAGTTAGATTTTAATAAAAATGGACAATTGGGGTCTACTGATTCATCGATTTTTAATTCGGCATTAAGGGGAACTTATTCTGAATGTGATTCTGTTGATTATTCTGTAAATAAATTAGAAAACCAAACTGCAAATAACCAGACGATTTCAAATCAGACGATTTCAAACTGCACCGAAAATTGGGTTTGTAATTGGAGTGCTTGTAAAAATGGTTTGTCAGTTCCGAGTTGTGTTGATTTGAATAATTGTAGTACTTATGAAGATTTGCCGTCGGCGGTTCGTTGTTCTGAAAATTTTATTC